>Ga0116227_10002478_pt1 | contig 41839 bp, 36 predicted proteins | sample S1TSphgellanicum_FD_89693 | JGI IMG/M metagenome (GOLD analysis project Ga0116227, IMG submission 89693) | Host-associated microbial communities from peat moss isolated from Minnesota, USA - S1T2_Fb - Sphagnum magellanicum MG | ecosystem: Host-associated > Plants > Peat moss > Unclassified... | reverse complement strand
TGCCGATTTTGCCGGTTACTCCTTAATAGCCATCGGCTTGGGCAGTTTGTTCGGCTACACCCTGCCCAAAAACTTCGATTTCCCATACATCTCATCATCCTTCTCCGAGTTCTGGCGCAGGTGGCATATCTCGCTCTCAACCTGGCTGCGCGATTACCTCTACATTCCCCTTGGCGGGAACAGAAAAGGTGAGGCCCGAACTTATTTTAACCTCTTTATGGTGATGTTTTTAGGAGGTCTTTGGCACGGAGCCGCCTGGAGCTACGCCATTTGGGGAACCATGCACGGCATCTTTTTAATGATCGAACGCAAGTTCAAAAAAGAGAACCTCAATAGCGATAAATCCAGCCCGCTCGGTATGCTCTATGTATTTTTAGTAGTAACTATACTATGGCTCTTATTCAAACTGAGCGATTTTTCGCATTGCATACTTTACTTTAAAGCTATTGCCCAAAACAGGCACATACCATTTAAATTTGGCTTGGAGCAATTGAGCCTGTTATTCTATTCAGCCGCAATCGTAATCTATCACATGCTTTACCTGGCCAACAGATCAACCGGCTTTATTAAAAACGCCTACAAACTCGAAATTGCTTTTTACAGTATTATGCTCTTCTTCATCATTGTGAGTTACGGTCCGCAGGGTTCATTTATATATTTCCAATTTTAACCCGCATCATCATCATGAAAAAAATTGGTTTAATATTTCTATCACTAATTGCCCTGCTCATTGTGTACAGCATTTTCCTAAAATTGCGTCCACTCAAAAAAACGGTATTTTATACTAACGACGAGCGCATCGAAGAGTTCATCTACAACAATCAAACCTATCCCATCGTAATGGCAGGCTCATCGCTAAGCGGCGCGTTCGAGGTTAACAAACAGGTTTTTGATCAACAATACTTTAATATGTATCTACCGCTCACCGGCGCCTGTAGCAGCATCGAGGTGATCAAACGGTCCAACAAAATCCCCAAAGAACTTTACATCGAGATCAACCATATCGACAGGGGCACAGATAGCACGCTGATCAACAACACATTTGGCCAGCCGCTTTACTCATTAAAATACTATCTTCCTTTCCTGCTAAAAAAGAATCACCTGCTGCCTAACCTGATAGATAGGGTAAAAGCGCCACATAATAACACCATCAATCAGCAACAGCCACCACCGGTATTATATAACGAGCTACTGGCAACCACCCAAAAAGAATGGAAACAGTTGCCCGATACCATCCGTTTCAATAAACAATTCACAAGTTTAAAAGAAAGTTTAAAGGCATTCTCGGCCAAAGGATGCAGCATTTACTTTTACGAAATGCCAATGGATAGCACCCTAAATTCATCGGCGTTGCTAACTTATCAGCGTAATAAGTTTATCAATCTGGCGGCTACCGAAGGGTATAAATTCATCAAAACAGACGCAAGCCACACCTATAAAACTGGCGACGGCGTACACCTTTTAAAAGATGACGCCGACTCCTATATTAAATATTTTCAGAAACAAGTTGCAGCCTTACACCACTAACATTATTGTAGTTTAGCAATACAACGCTCCAAACTTTCGCGCCAGTAAGGAATAGTGATGCCAAAAGTATTTTTAACCTTGCTCTTATCCATTACCGAGAAAGTAGGTCTTACTGCCCTGGTTACATATTCAGATGTACGAACAGGGTAAACCTTCACATCAATTTTAGCGATATCAAAAATACCCATCGCAAAATCATACCACGATGTTACACCCTCGTTACTGTAGTGATAAACCCCATATTGCTGGTTATCATTTTCAATAATCGTCAAAATACAATTAGCCAGATCAATAGCGTAAGTAGGCGTACCAACCTGGTCGGCAATAATCTTCAGCTCATCTTTCTCCGTACCTAACCTGATCATGGTTTTCACAAAGTTATTTCCATATTCCGAATACAACCAGCTTGTTCTTAATGTATAAAAACGCTTAGTAGCGGCAGCAACAACCTGTTCGCCTTCCAGCTTGGTTAAACCGTAAATATTGATGGGCTCGGCCACATCATCTTCTGATAATGGCGTAGCCGTATTACCGGCAAATATAAAATCTGTTGATACATGGATCAATGCGGCACCATATTCCTCACAAAGTGCGGCCAGGTTTCCGGCACCGTCCTTGTTTATTTTACGAGCCATATCAACATCATCTTCTGCCCTGTCAACCGCGGTATAAGCGGCGCAATTGATACAATAGTTAGGCTTATGCTCAGCAAATAATTTACCCAAAGCATCAACATCTAAAATATTAGCCTGTGTTTCATCCGGAAAAACAAAACCCTCTACCGAGCGCTCGTTAGATACATATTTTAAACATTGGCCCAACTGGCCCGAAGCTCCAAAAACAAGTATTGTATTCATGATTTTTATTGATTGTGACTGATGTGTGTAGTTAAGGTATTCTAAAATGATTAGGCAAGCGGCTGTTTACTTCCATTATCAAGGGCCGATTGCAATATCTTAGCAAAATTTGAAACATTCGGATGGAAAAACATACTGTAATGGTTCCCCATGATCTCGTATCGCCTTACCTTTTTCGAGTAAGTTTTCCATCCCAGGTAAATAGGATCTTGTTTGGTATAAAATATGCTGTTTTTTGAACAGAACAGTTCTATAGCACCATCAAACTCATCTATTTTATAATTAAAAACCGCGGTCTCGTACACCTTATATATTTCTAACGATACCGTATCATTCAGGTTATAAAGATTTTCGGGCTGGTTCATAAAATACCGGCGAATGTTATCCAGTTTTTTCAAAAATGCCCTCGGGTTATTACGCAATACCGATAGCAGGTGGTTCACTCTAAAGAAAAATGTTTTTGATTTTGAGGTAACAATATCAAAAACATGCGAGCTTTTATCCGATTCAAACGCGTAAGCATACGAATCAAACATAGCCAATGTAGTCACCTTTTTACCCATCGCCCTAAACTGTTTCACCATCTCAAAAGCGATCACCCCACCTAACGAGTAACCACCCAAAGCATATGGGCCATCTGGGTTTTGCTCTAATATCTCGGTAATATACCGTGCGGCTATTTCTTCAACAGTTTTTAGCGGGGCCTCTAAACCATCCACACCCATAGCTTGTAAAGCATAAACCGGTTGCTCGGGGCCAAGGCATTTGGTAATATCTTTAAAACAAAACACCGCCAATCCACCACCGTGAACAATATATAACGGCACTTTGCTGCCTGTAGTTCTAATGGGCACCAGGCATTTAGCTTGCGGCAAAATTATCTTACTCTCTATAAGTTGCGTTAGCTTCGCAATGGTATTAAACTCAAATAACGCGGCCAAGGGGAGCGGTAAATCAAATTCCTTTTCAATTTTGATAATAGCTTTAACAGCAATTATCGAGTTCCCTCCAATATCAAAAAAATCATCATAAATACTTATCTCGTCAATACCGATACATGCTCGCCAAATATCTGCAATGCGTTTCCCAACATCAGTAAGTGGCTTTTCATCCTCTGCAACGGTATTAGTTTCGGGCTTTGGTAATACGCTACGATCTATCTTGCCATTGTGCATTAACGGAAACTCATCCAGAATTACAAAGCTGGAAGGTACCATAAATTTAGGCAGCCTGTTCTTCAGCTCATCTTTCCAGTTTTGGATCTGGCTATCCAGATTAATATCATCCTGATCAGCTATAATATAAGCTACCAGGTATTTAGTACCGGGTATATCCTCCCGGGCTACAACAATAGCATCCTTTACATTAGCCTGTTTGCTAACATGATACTCTATCTCGCCTAATTCAATACGGTAGCCATTAATTTTAATCTGATGATCTATCCTGCCAAAGCACTGTATCGTATCATTTTCTAATATCTTACCCAGGTCACCTGTACGATACAACTTTTCACTGCTCTCTTGAGCAAAAGTATTGGTTATAAATTTCTCACGGGTTAAATCAGGTTGATTCAAATACCCCCTTGATAAACCATCACCACCAATACAAATCTCACCTGTTTCGCCTTTAGCTACAGGCTCATTATTTTCATCTAAAATGTATATCTGTGTATTCTCAATCGGCAAACCAATCGTAATGGTTTCATCTGCCGATATCACCTGCGTGCCGCTCGAATAAATGGTAGTTTCTGTTGGCCCATACATATTGTAAAGCGCCCCACACCGCTGCAACATTTTAGCTGCAAGGTCATTCGTCATAGGTTCACCACAACACAGTACTTTTAATCGCGGTGTTGCAACCCAACTAGCCTCCAGCATCATGCGGTAGGTTGATGGCGTGGCCTGTATCATGGTTACGCTTTCCTGGTTAATTACATCAAGCAATACCCTGCCATCCCTGGTTATTTTGGCATCGGTAAGTACAAGCAACGCGCCCGTAACCAAAGGTAAAAACAACTCCAATCCGGCAATATCAAACGATACGGTAGTCACAGCTAAAAAAACGTCATCAGCGGTAATCCCCGGAAACGTTTGCATGCTGGTAAGCAAATTAACTATGCTGTGGTGTTCAATTTGAACTCCTTTGGGTACACCTGTTGAGCCCGAGGTGTATAACACATAAGCCAGGTTGTTGCCATCAATTTTTATTTCCGGATCACTGTCACTATACTCATTCGCGTTGTCCCAAAAATCTTCAATGTAAAGTTCGGTGGCGTTGCTGGTGTAAGTGCCTTTATACTTACGTGATGTGAGCAAAATTTTAGCCGAAGAATCCTGAACCATAAATTCTACACGCTCACGCGGATACTCTGGATCAAGCGGAACATAAGCAGCGCCAGCTTTTACTATTCCCAACAGGGCGATCAATAAGTCGGGCGATCTATCTAATGCTACGCCTACACGTTCTTCAACTTTTATATTGTGCTTTAATAAAAACCAGGCAAGTTTATTAGATCCTTCTACCAGATTATGATAGGAGAATTTTTGACCATGAAAATGCAGGATAATCTTTGATGGATCTATCAGAGCTCGCTCTTTAAATAGATCGTTAAGACTTCTTTCTGAATAACGGCTTTTATAGTCAGTACTAAATATTTTATCAGGAAGAATCTTGGTCATGTATAAAATCAGCTTGTCCCGTCAACGTTAAAGCTACAAATAATCACGGTTAAATTTATCATATTTTAAAATTCGTTTCAACAAAACCCGACCCTGTTTAGTAAAATTTCAGTTATACAAGGCCATTTTTTGAAACAAGACCGCTGAAAATCGGTAAATAAATTCGGCTATCTTTTTGTATTCTATGCAGACAATCATCAACCCATTTAACATAGATCTTGATCAAAGAATACGGCTCATTAGTTCAATAATTATATCAGTACACAATCAGGTAACACCAAATCTATCAGAAATATAATCTTATAAATTGCTCTGTTACCCTACATTATTGTATTACTATAATTAATTAAGGGATTCGAAGTAAATATATAAATTAAATAAATATTTTAAACCTTACGATGGCGTTTTCTGGGCGTATTACTAACCTTAACAAACATAAATATAACCATTAAGCTTAAAGCAAGTTCAATACCGATAATAAACAAAGAGTAAGGGAGTGGTATGCCATCAAAAGTTAACAATACAACTATACAAAACACCAATGCCATCACGATGATCTTACAGGCTAATATCCATTTTTTAGCCGTTCGGTTCCAATCGGTTTTGTCTAATTCATCATCCATATTATAACTATTAAAAAGAGTAGTAAAGTTACTAAACTTTACTAAAATATTCACATCGTTTAACTATTAACCGGCACTTATAAAAGTTTTTGCAAATAAAAAACGTGTGTTAAAAACCCAATAACCAATATTAAGTAATTTTGATATTAATTTATTTCGGTTACAAATTTGCTCATTACGTTATCAATATTCAAATACATTTCAGCGTATGACCGGGCATTTTTTTGATAAGCATCAACACTATTTTCAACCAGCGATAAAATACTGGTTTGTAAGGCCTCAAAATCATCTGGTGGTATAATAAAACCTACATTGTATTTTTTAACAATATTATATAGCGATGTATCTGGCGGCGATGTAATGATACATAAACCCCCGATAGATAGTATAGTTGTTAGTTTTGATGGCATAACCAAATCACTCGCGTTTCCTTTTTGGATCACCAAATGAACATCGGCCATATTTAAAAAAGAATTAAACACACTTTTATCCTGTAAAGGCAAAAAATCAACATTAATTAAGTTTTTAGATTTCACCAGTTCTTCAAGTCGGTGCTTATAAGGGCCAGTACCGCAAATAATAAACTTAATATTCAAATGCTCTTTTAAACCTTCCGCACAATAAATAATGTTTTCCAAGCCCTGTTTATGCCCGATACTTCCTGAGTAAAGACAAATAAACTGATCTTTATCATACCCCCACATCTCTTTTAAACCAGCTTTACTTTCAATCGGAAAAAACGACGATACATCAACCCAATTAGGGAAAAGCAAAATATCTCTGTCTGCTTTTAACTGCACCTTTTTGATCATCCCTTCAGATATCGTACTTACATAATCACTACCGCTCAAAATTTTCTTTTCGGCCGCATAAACCCATTTAAACATACGGGCGTTTGATAACATATTTAACTCCTGGGCCGCTTCAATTTGAAGGTCCTGAATATGATAAACAAGCTTCCCTCCTTTTAACTTTTTATACAACCAACCCAAATACCCCAAATGAAAAGGTGGAGCAACGGTAATAATATAATCGTGTTTTTTGTTAAATAAGGCTAATTTTAAAACAACCCATATCATGGTAAACCAAAAAGAAAGATCCTGCAATATTCGCTTTTTCCCTGTAGGTTTTGATGGGATGTATGATGGGCAACGGTATATTGTTAATTTTGAAGAGCTTTCCGGATAGTCAATAACCTCTTTTTTATAAAAGCGATTCTTATATGGAGGCTGAACTTTCCAATATGGGTAATATGGAAACGTTGTAACAACAGTACAATCGTATCCGTTTTTTGCAAACCAGTCCATCATATCCCCGCTGTACTTACCAATGCCGGTAGGTTCAGGAGAAAAATTGTGCCCGATTAATAAAACCCTTTTATTCATTAAATATAAGTGATATTATTCTACAGAAACCTTGCGCGCTCTAACCCACACAGCCGGATTACCCGCGTAAATTCCAAATTCGTCCAATTGTTTATTTGCCACAGAGCTAACAGTTAATATAGCGTGCGATTTACAAATAACTCCGGGGCATACAACAGCTTTAGCACCTATCCACACCCCATCTTCCAAATATATTTTACCTAAACGATACCTAAAATCAGCAACTGTATAATCGTGGTTACCGGTTAACAGCATCGCCCCTTGCGATATTGATACGTTATTCCCAATCGTAACATCCTCTAAGTTATCTATCCATACAGATTCGCCTATCCAGCAATTGTCGCCTATAACCAAACGCCAGGCATTTTTTATCCTAACCCTTGGTTTAATTACTAAGTCCTGGCCAACCTTAGCACCAAACAACCTCAATAATTTTGTTTTAATCGAGTAGGGCCAGGGGAATGAACTATCAAAAATGTAATAATTAATAAAATACCAAATCAGTATTTTAATTTTCGAGGCACCGGCATTATATGTTCCGGTAGTAAACTTAGATAGATCTGTTTGCATTAAGGTAAATGTTCGACGTCTTCCTTACAAATATAACATCAAATTACCTTAGTTAGTTGATAAAATTGCAGATATTGATTAGTTAAAGCAACTTCTTCATATTCTTTCTTAATTGTCTCAGGAGCCTCAATATTAATTTTTGTCAGCCTGTCTTTATCAGTAATTAAAGCATTTATATGTGTTGCAATATTACCACTGTCCATATTAGTTACACAACCATAGCCGGTTTTATCTACATAAGTATGTAGTCCAACATTATTACTAACTAAAACAGGCGTCCCTACCGATAATGCTTCAATTATTACAATGGCAAAGTTTTCGCTATGCGATGTTAAAGCAAATAAGTCCATTTGTGCTAAAAACTCAAACTTCTCTTCACCGTTTTTCCATCCCTCCCATACAATTTTATCAGCAATACCGCATTCCTCCGAAAGCCTTTTTAGCGAAACAATATATTCTTCCTCGCCTGCGCCGGCAATAAACAATTTGTAGGGTAAAGTAACCAAACTTAAAGCTTTTATCAATATATCTAAACCCTTTTTAGGGTCTATACGTGATAAAAAGCCTATTTTAAATATATCGTTTTGTTGTTTACGATAAGTTTGATCAGAAAGTTTGATCAGGTTCGGAATAATTTTTCCATCCCATTCCGGAATGATCTTTTTTGATTCATCCCATTCCATTTGAGTTGAAACATGCAGCCAGCTATGTTTCAGCAGCTTTCTTCCTATTAGTTTATGTATCCATTTTTTTGCAAATGCATACCTTTTGTAAAAAATATAATCAGCCAGCATACCATGTGGAGATAAAACAGGTTTAATGTTTTGCCGTTTACAAATAAGCGCCGCCCCTAAAGCCAAAAAATTCCACCAGCTATGGATATGAACTACATCAAAATTATTAGCTGTTTTGGCCAGGTGCGACCATAATTGTGGCGATACATAAGTATTATCCTTGGTTAATCTGGCAAAGTATATAACTTTTACACCATCAACCAATACCTCTTTATTACTTTCAACAGCCAATTCGCTATCGCCATTAGCTGTACTTGAATAAACAGTAACATCGTGCCCTAAGGCAGCTAAGTTCTCGGCTAACAGTGATATAACAACGATCGGTCCGCCGTATATATAAGCAGGTTTGTAATAAGGAACAATAAAAAGAATTTTCATTTAATTATTGTTTATTTATTACAAAGCATATTTGAATTACAATAATTCATGAAATTAATTAAGCTTGGTTAATCAGATCTTGTTTATTTATATAAATACGTTAAATTAACTGTTAACGTTTTCTTAAAATTAAAACAAATATCTAATCCACCATAGTTACGTAAAATTAATATATGTTACAAGTATTACAAAAAAAGTTGGATTTACGCTGTAGTTCTTCTACCTGCATTTGTTTTAATATTTGATAAGATACGCTCAAACAGTCTGATAGATCTTTTCTATCTCATTCAATGCATTTTCAAGATCAAACCTCTTTGAGTTTTCAATCCCCTGTTGTACAATCTTTTCCCTTTCAATAACCGATAAATTAACTATGTTATTCAATATTTTACCGGCATAGGTAGCCCATAAAACTTTATTTTCTTCATCAACAGGTTGTCGCGGAATTAAATAAGCCGCATTGTTAGCAACCTCTGTCATTGGTGCTTCATCTGTTGTAATTACCGGGCATCCAGATGCCATAGCCTCCGCAATTGGCCATCCAAACCCCTCCGCCAACGATGGAAAAACAAATACGGAAGCTCCTGCATAAGCTACTTTTAATAAATCATCCTTAATACCGCTTAAAAAGTGAATATCCTTTTTAAAATCAGATTTTTCGTAGGCTGCAACTAATTCAGGTATAGGTTTATGCCCTATAAGTAATAAGGGTATGGTAATATTATTCAATTGCCTAAAAGCATTATAAATTTCTATCACTCCAGTTCTGTTTTTATACCATTGGTTCCCACCAATATGTAGCACATACCCTAAACTCAGGTCAATATTTACCTTTGCAGCTAATTGTTCTCTGGCTTTTACAGCGTTTCCAGGTATGAAAGATTGGTTGAGCCCATTATAAACAACTTCCGAAATAGCCGGCGGAGCCAATAAAAACTCGTGTAGGTCTGCTTGTGTTTTTTTTGATACCGAAATAAAGTTTTTACCATGCCTGTAACCAGTGCGGATATAGGCCTGATATTGTTGTCCAAACCATTTAGTAGGGTTCTCTTTGATTTGGCCTAATGCCGATCGTTGCGCTAAAAAATCATGACAATGAATAACATGCCTGCGATTACCTATCCATGGTACCCATGGCCCTAAAGCCTGATCGGTAAAAACAAATACGGTATCTTCCGGACATTTTTTTAAGCGCTTTAACACTTCAAACTTAAATACAATGTATTGATCAATATACCCCATCCATTTTTTTAAAAAAGCAGGAAGAGGCAAATTAAAAAAACGTGCTTTTGGCAACCATACTTCAACAATATGCCCACGCTCTTCCATACCCGATGATAGCATAGAAGCAAAACGCCCCATGCTTTGTGAGTTTAAAAAAGTTGGATGAGCAAAAAAAACAAGTTTCATTAGCGGTTATTATAGCAAAGGTGCACTATTTATTGAGGCACCAGTCGGGTTATAGGGGTAACTTTTTTTCTTTCAACCTGTGTTTTGGTTGCAGCCATTACTAATCCGCCAATAATAACAAAAAAGCCTAATGCCGAAGGTTGCGCCCAACCACCCTGAGACAAAATTACTATACCCAAACTCAGCAATATCCATGGTAAAGAATCACCTTCCAAAAGCTTCCTGTAGCCTGCTCTGGTAACTCTTAAGGTTAGGCCTACTCTAATAAATACCACAATTAGCCCCATTAAGGGCCCAAGTTCGGCTATTTCTCTTCCCCATTCACCTTCCGATATAAAAAATCCACGTCTGCCGTTAATAACAATACTTCCCACGTTGGTTCCAATACCCGTACCGTAGCCAAAAAATGGCAAATTAGATGCCGTACTGGAACTAAGCGCTTCAACCAAACCACCTAAATATCTATCTATCAAGGTTCCCTGTACACCACCTTCAGATGTACTTGCGTTTGTAAATCGTGCCGTAAAAGCCCCTGTTGCTGTCTGAAAGAATGAGTATTGACTTAAAACATACAAGGCCCCAACAATAATAATCCCGCCAAAAATCACCTTACCTATATAATTAGATTTGCGCGCGCTGGCAATCAATACAAATATCCCGGTTAAAAACAACTGGAAAAACATACTTCGGCTAATAGAAAGCGGAATAGCCGCAATCAGGCTCGCAGTAGCCGCCCACGAAATGATCCTGTTGATGTCTTTAGGGTTGAGCAAAAAATAAAAAACAAAGCAAATTACCACAGCCCAAAACTGGGTGTTACCCGTTGTAAACGAAAACGTACCAGGTGGCCTGAAATAACCGTTGGCACCGCTAAAACCTGCACCTTTTAAATCGCCCGCTAAACCACGGTTTACCCATGCCGACTGAGGGCTAAAAAACTGCAACGCTATCAAAAACACCATTGGTATTGCCAGCCACATCGTGACTCGCCCTATCTTCAGCACATCTTCGCGGCTTAACACATTTCCCATAATATAGATCAGCGGAACATGAATCAACATAATACGCCCGCCATATAGTGCTACCACCACACTACCGTGGCCAACACCAATTGCCAATAAAATACTAAGAAAACCGATCAGCATGATCCACACCAAACCCGGATTAGGTGGGATCATTTTTCGTTGTAACGCGCTTAAAAGAATAAATATAGCAACCGGGTCACGAACAATAAGCAGTGGGGTTGATAAACCCGGCAAAACCCATTTTCTTAAAGCTCCTTCAAAAATTACCAAAAAGTAATATACCCAAATGCCATTTTTGATCATTTTATAAGGATCAACAAGCTCGGTATGTTTTAATGGACTTACATAAGCACGTGAACCACCAATTTGTTGTGCCGGTATTGATATTGGTTGGTTATTCATGCTGTTGTTATTTATAGAAATATTAACGTGCCAATTAATAATTAAGCAAAATTACTTTTTTATTATGCTCTGTGCTAATTCTTTTCCATATAAATCCCATGGTCTAAGCCTGGCGGTTTCCATTGCGGCCCTTCCGGCCGTTTCAATCAGTTCGGGTTTATAAAGTAATTCTTCTATAGCTTGTTTAAGCGCAAGTGTCGAACCGGCTTCAATCAGCCATCCATTCTCGCCATGTTTTATCAGATCAGGGCCGGCAGTCCTATCGGTAGTAATAACCGGCGTTCCTTGCGACATGGCCTCGGTAATAACCAACCCAAATCCTTCAAATAGCGATGGAAAAATAAGCACATCCTGCTCCCGCATCAAAGTCAGTATCTCACTATGTGGTAAACTTGGTATCCAGCGGTGTTGGGTTAAAGCCTTATCCAAAGCAGGGCAATCGTCGGTCGCTTTACGCCCAACAACAGTTAAAATAACTTTATCGCCAAGCATTTCAGTAGCTGCAAACAAATCTGCAATACCTTTTCTTTGGGATAACCCCCCAACAAATAGTATTTTAAGTGGCTTGTTGGTACCTGGTTTATTGTAAGTACGTTCAGGCCCAACTTCAGGGAAACCGTATGGCACAACATGTATAGGTGCCAGTTTCCCCTCGTATTCTTTTAAAGTTTTAGCTGTAAACTGGCTTGCTACCAATATTCCGTCAGCTAAACGCAGCTCTTCGTCTTTATGAGCAAGTTTAGCTTCCGAGTCTAAAAAACCGGTTAACGTTGCTCCCCATTCGGGCCAGCGTTCACGTTCCAATTCTAATAACCGGCGCGCGCTTTTCCAATAACCTATCGGCAAATCGTATAAACAATCAAGTCCCAGTTGTTTAGCTTCTCTAAAAGAATGTAGAGCGCCATCCTCATAAGCATAAACCGCGGTTGCATTATGTACTTTAGCTTTTTTTAGTTGCGATGCTACCTGCTTATCCAGGCTTTGATAAACAGCATCAACACTAAGCGGGCCAAATTCATGGCGTGTTAAATTGGCAAATCCTCCTTTTGCCGCGGCAATACGCCCCAGTTCGCGCCAGGGCGAAGTATGCGTATATCGTTTCAATATCGGATCATAGGCCCGGCGCTTTAACTCTGCCAACGGACCGATCCCGCTTAACTTATCAAACACACTACCCGGAAAAGTGGCCACAGTAGTATAAAAATCGGCAAGTACACCTGCGTCCAAAAATCCTTTCGCGGCCGAGCGCACAAACGAATTACCAGTTGGGTGGGATATAACTACCTTCATTTATCCTTTTAATAATTTACTGATTCTCATTTTCAGGCTCAACGGAACATTCTTTCTCAAAAATGCCTTAACAGATTTTTTCATCTTCTTTTTGCCCTCGTTACGCATGTAGTAACAAGGTACTTTTTTCAGCTCAAAATATTTGTTAGCCAGTAAATTGTCAGTATAATTTTTGAATATCTTCTGCAGATCCGGTCTGCTTTCAAACGTATAACGGTTATGATATGCCGCTATTTCTGCCGGTCTGCCGGGATGGTAATGACTAAAATGATAGAATACCAGGGGTACGCCATTTACTTCGTAACCATTTGCCGTTTCGGTAAGCGTTCTTTCGTGTAAGTTCCAGTGGGCCATGTTATAGCCGGGATACTTATCTATCAGCACCTTGTCAAAATAGGTTGGCACCACATTCATCCAAAGCTGATCAACAAAGTAACCACGACTCAGATCTAAAATACACTCGTAACGTAACTTACGTTCCCACCATTTCAGCATATTTAAAGTATTTTCAGATCGCTTAACGGCTAAAAATCCAAGATTAAATACTCCCGTATCAAACACATGTTTTTCGGTAGGCATCAGCGAATCCGTTATCGGAACGGTAAAGTGCGGTGTTAGCACAATATCGTTTACATCCAGCTTATTCTCCAGATCGGTCAATGGTTCAAACACCATAATATCCGGATCAAAGTAAGCTATCTTCTCAGCCTCCGGGCGGATATTAAACAAATAAGAAAAATAAAATGGCTTAACAGAGGTTAAAAATTCAACAATTGAATACGATTCAACCATATCCTCAAAACCATCAATACCTATTTTTTCAACTTCTAAAACCTCACAACCTAAAAACGACAGGTCAACATTGTTCACGTTCTTATCCACCAAACCGATAATAAAATGCCACGATGGATTGCTTTTTTGCATAGAGCCATACAGCGTTTTAGCCTGGGCCAGGTAATTGATTGAACAAAGGGTAAAAGCTATATTCATTAGTGTAAAGTTTTTAGTGTTTGTACTAAAATTTTTGCTGTTTTATTTAATTGCCTAACAGGCTCGTTTCGTGCAGGTAAGTTAAAATCTGTACCTTCTTTCACTGTTATGATATTGTTATCAATCATATTATCTGTAATGGCAAAATCAAACGTAAGCTCGTTTTGCTTGCCAAATACAGGTATCCCATGCTCCAAAAACGCCATGTACGATCCGCTTTTGCCCGCGATAATTACAGGTGTGGTGATAATACCAAAATCGATATAGTTTGTAAGCAATTTTGAAACCACCTGTTCTTCCTGTGCGCCCAAAGTTACAAATTCTACAAATGGGTATTGCGCGGGTAAACCATCCCAAAACTCTTTTCCGTATCCCAATTTCCCTAGGGAAATAATTACGATCCTCTTTCCGGACCTTTCATGTTCTTTTTTCAAGATAGCAAATAAGGTCGATAAATCCCAGCTTTCATAGTAAATACTCCCAAACAAGCATCCCATAACATAATTGCTCCGGTTTTCGATCATATCAGGCGGCAGCATTTCGCTAAGCTCTCCCGCTTCTGCATCAACATAACCAATATTGCTAAACAGCGGTAAAATTCCGGCATTGATATCAGCCCGTGTAAGCATTTTTTGATACAAAGGCATACTGGTTTGAATAACCTCAGGCTTCACTCTTTTAATCAATGATAAGATGCCCAATTTTTGCAAAGCACCCCACAACCTCATTTTTAACGATGCTTGCTTTTCTTCCGCTATCCAAAGCTCATGCATCATAAAATGGAGTTTCCACTGTTTCAACCGATCAAAAAACGATCTTACATTAAACACCAGCCCCTTACTGTTAAAAGCAAAAGCCACAAACTGAATACTGATCCAATCCACAGGCTCACCTGTGATTAAAATCTCAATAAGCTTGTCACCCTTTTCTTTCCAGCTTAGTACCGATGGTATCCTGTAAAACTGTACGCCATCGTCTTCACCTGTTTCAAAAGTCTTGACGTACTTATCACTTATCGAAACCATTACAACCGTTATGTTTTGCAAAGCAAGCTCACCGCAAAGTTTATGGGTATAGTCGCCTATACCATCTTTGCCTTTTTCTAACGAGCCACATATAAAAACGATCTTCATTCTGATTATTTCTTTTTAACCAAAGTTGCAAGCATATCAATATATTGCTCAATAAAAATCTCCGGATCAAATTGCTTTATCCGTTCTTTTCCTTTTTCTATCTGTGTTTTCCTTAACTCCGCGTCGTTCAATAGCAAAGTCATGCATTCGGCCAAAGCCACATGGTCACCATTTGGGAACGTTAATCCTACATCGCCCACACATTCCTTCAAACCTCCAAATTCCGATACGATCAGGTTTTTCCCCGCGGCCATCAATTCCAGCGCTACCCCTCCCATCGGTTCAAACCACTCTGAAGGGATAACCGCTATCCGGCCCTTAGCTACCATATCAACCAATGGCTGACCAGATTTTTTTCCCGCAAAAGTTACCGCTTGATCAATATTCAGATCAGTAGCCAAAGCCTCCATTTTCTCTTTCCACTTACCATCGCCGATCATTAACAATCGCGGCGAAGTATTTGATTGCTGATGCACCAAAGCAAAAGCCTTCAACAAAGTAGAAACCCCTTTTTCGCTCACCAACCTACCCAGGTAAATAAAATCATACTCAGGTTCCGCAGGTGTATCAGTTATAAACTGGCTAACCGGAAACGGATTATAAATATGCACTTGTCTTGGCAAAGGCTGCTTATCTTTCATCCATTGGGTAATGGCAATATTTTTTGTAATCAGGTTGTTAGCAACAAAACGTCTTAAAAACAATTTGCTGCCGGCCTTTAGCCCCCAAGCCAAACCTTTTAGTTTGATGTGATATACAATTGATGGAAAAGGTGTAATAGGCGCTTTAAACCCATCAACCCAACCCAACCCATCAATACACGATACCTGATAGCCCACATGCACCCAAACAAAGGGTTTACCGTATAATATGATCCAGGGCTGCAATTCTAAACTGGCGCCGTTAAATAAAACAACATCGGCCCATTTTACCAGTTCCTTTTTTTTAGCCTTATCGGGATTTCTGACTACCTCAAAACCAAAATCATCAGCATTAGTATTCTCACTTTTGGTTATTACTTTACACTCCAATCCGCTTTTAACAAAGCCATTGGCCAATGATAACGATACCGTTTCGAGCCCGCCCAATGCGGGATAAAAATAATGTGAATACAGTAATATTTTCAACCGCTTACCCATTAAGCTCTTTATTTGGCAATAAAAACGAGAATATGTTACCGAACAAACGTTTCCAATGTTCGCGTTGCTTTTCGGTTATGGCGGCCAGCAAACAAACAATTAAAACAATAACACCTAATAACGATACCGTTTGCAGATAGCTTGATTTATCATAAGGGATAAGCGCGCCGAATAAAACCAGCAAAGGAAAGTGAAATAGGTATAGCGAAAACGTAACCGACGACAGATATTTTATTACGCTCTCGATACTTTTCGGAAGACTGAAATCCGAAGCAATATATGTTAGCGAAAAAAGATTGGTTGCAAAGATTGCACCGAATATCCAATCGAACACAAACTGCGACGAAAAGAACAGCGGCGGGTGTCCAAAAACGAATTTATCGGTAAACAGGGAGAAATCCCAAAAGAAGGTTAAGCATATAATAATGGCAAGTGTAACCGTAAACAGTACCGATGCACTTTTAACGCTCAGCTTTATTTTATCAGAATAGTTATAAGCTAATACGCCGAATACCCAAACCGGTAATAATATCAATATTTTATAACCAATGATCAGGCAAACTATAGCCAAACCGATATTACGTTTGGTGCCGCTGAAATAACAGAACACCCAAAATAACATATAATACCAAAACTCGTATGAGATGGACCAAAACGGTCCGTTTGAAGATGGCTTACTACTAAAACCCCATATCTCCTGCAAAAACGTCGCGTTAATAAAAAACCTTAACCCTTGTTGGTGCGGAGCTATTTCCATAACGTAAGCCCCCGGGTTAAAATGTTTGCCTATAAAATCAATAATGTAGGTAAAAACCAAAGCTGGTAAAACTACCGAGTATAAACGCGAAAAGCGGTCGGCAAGATAACGTTGCGAACCCTTGTTCTTTTTGTGTACCGTAAAAGCTATCAAAAAGCCCGAAAGCACAAAAAATATCATCACCAGCTTATGCCCGAACGAAGCCCCTATAAACAGATCGTTTGAAAACAGATTAAGATCAGCATGACTGAAAAGCACGCCGAAAGCAGCCACTACCCTCAGAAAATCCAAATATAGAGATGTTGATTTTTTCATTTTAACAGAATACCAAATATTTCTTTTTAATAGTTATAACTTGTTTAAGTACGCATACGTTGCTTCAGGTTCTCTATTTTGAACCTGCTTTTTTTAAAAGCCCAAGTAAAGTTGTAGGAATAAGCCTGTTAACTACATTATGTTTTTTAATAAGCGTCCAGCCGGGTTTGATCACAAAAAATACTTTTCTGGCATACCCTAAAATGTCCGATAGCTTTTTCTCGTTCAGCGATTCTTTAAAGGCGATATCCCTGGTTAAGTGCTGCAACTGATAAATTTTCACTATCCTCTCATCAAAGCTATTGCTTTTCAAATAGTCCAGCGTTGCCTGTGATGATCTTAGCAACCTGTCATTTTTTTTGATCTTACTCTCTTTGGATGATGCCTTGCCCGAGTAGTTTGATGTATGTATCCTCCAGATGGATAAAGGCTTTTCATGAAAATAACTTTTCCCTAAAGGCAGTATGGCAAGCAGCAAAAACTCATCAATATACATATCAACCGCTGCAGGTGTAACGAAGCTTTTAAAAGCCGATGCCCGCGCAGCATAGGTTGAGCCGCCTCCGTATAGTATTTTGTTCTCGTAAAAAAAGCTTAATAACCATTTACCGTCCAAAGGCTTACCAATAATTTCAGCAGGCAAATTTTCATCACCGGTTACCTGGGTATCCTGAAACAAACATTTAGCTGCCGATGCCACGTGAACTATCGTATCATCGCTTTCAAAAACATCTACCGTTACAGCTATCTTCTCAGGTAAATAGTAATCATCGGCATCCAGGTTAAAAATATATTTTCCCTTGCTCAATTTTGCCCCAGCATCAGTAGCAAAAGCCTTACCCTTATTTTGCTGATAGTGATAAGCAACCGTACCCTTATCAATAAAAGGTTGTATAACCTCCTGGGTATTATCCGTCGACCCGTCATCTATAATAATGATCTCAATACAATCCTGCGGATAGGTTTGCTGCAATATACCATTTATGGCCTCGGTAATATACTGGGCGTAATTGTATGTTGGGATAATTACCGAAACTAAAGGAGTAGCCATTTTATTGATTTTTACTATTCTTTTTAAATACCATCATGCTGTAGTCCGCAATTTTGTTTGCCAGGTTAAGCGACGGAACTTCGATATACTTATAATAAGGCACCGCTAAAATAAATGATGCGATGAACGCGATGCCCACTACAATTGTCGGCGCAAAAAAGTCTTTTAAAACATAAGCCATTACAGTGATTACAACCGCGTGTATCAAATAGATGCTAAAAGATATTTTCCCTAAAAATTGCAGCATACTGTTACTAAAAAAGGCAGTCCCACGCTGGCTCAACGCAATGCTGATCAATAATATAGCGGCAACTGCGGCAATATAATCCGAAGCGGCATGCATAGGGTTAAGCAATTTTGCAGGCAGCCACCAAAATGTATAGTTAGCTGTATAGATCAAAATGGTGATCACTATCATCCCATAAAACCACGCGCTGCTTAAGCCATTTACCCAGCCAATAATGGCAAGTCTGCATCTGCACATGTACGATCCGATGATGAAGAACGTGAGGTAAAACAGCGTCGGAAATTCATTCCACAAATCGCGCGCGTTGTGTTTATTTAAAAAGTGCCATAGGCCTACATAAATTACAAGCGCTACTAAGCTTAAAAACAGGTTAAGGCGTTTATATAATAAAATAACCAGCGGCAATAAAAGCGATAGTTTTATTTCGGGAGGAATGGTCCATAAAGACCTGTCAATGTAATCGTAGTGATATTTTAGTAAAACGATATCCAGCCAATCTTTTCCTGTTATATGATCCGTCCACACCATTTGCACCCATCCGCCAAACATATTAACCGAATTAGGTTTGTACAGCAGCTCTTTAAAACCAAGTGATATGGCAATAATAGCCAGGCAGGGCAAAAGCAAACGGATAATCCTTTTTATAAAAAACTTGGGGTAAAAAGGTTTCTTACCCTCAGTAAAGTAAGGCAACGATAATACAAAACCGCTCAAAACAAAAAACACCTTAACAGCTTGCGAGTCGCTCCAAAAAAAATGCAGGGGCGAATTACCCAGGTAAAACTCAATACTACCTTTAGGCTTTGTATTGGGATAAGCAAGCCAGGTTAAAGCAGGCACGGCAACCATGCTGTGCGCGATGATAACTTGCAAAGAAGCCAAACCACGAACAGAATCCAGTGCATGAAATCGTTCCCTACTTTTGCTCATCTACAATTTGTAAAATACGTTCAACACGATCCTTCCATGTCCAGCGATCTATATTTTCGTCTCTGATCTGCCGCGCTAACTTAACATGCTCCTCCCTGTTCTGCCAGATCTTGTCCAGATCTCGCATCAGTTCAGCCTTCTTTTTAAACGGATCAAGCTCTATGATCAGGTCGGGATGTAAATATTTGTCAAACTGGTCGTTATTAGGTTTTTTGCCAATGATAGGCGTACCTGCTGCTGCAACCTCAAACCAACGGCAGGTTATCGGGTTCAAGTCCCCGGCACGCCTTGGGTCAGTTACTTCTACCGGCCAGCAAACATTAAACATACTGTGCGAAACATGCCATCCGTAGTGTTTATATATCGCCGGGTCAAACTTGTTTTTTACCGTCCCATTATGGGTACTAAAATCATAATACAACTTATTCGCATTGGTAAATTCAAGCAGCGCTTCATGAAAGCTACCTAACCTGCGCCCGTAGCTCGCAAAAGGTATAAGTCGTTGTTCTATAGGCGGGCACTCAAAAAAATCTACAGGTACGGCCTGCTCTATCGAGTACCATTTTTTGCCTGTTATTTTTTCCATCCATGGTACAGCATCATTAAATGATGTGATGTGTATGGTAAATGTATCGTCAGAAAAAGCATCGATCAAAGCTTGCTCAATTGGCTGTAAGGTATCATACACATATACAATACGGTGCTTCACATTACCATACCATTTTTTTACCAAGTCAAGGTTATAGTCACCCGGCGCCATCAGGATATGCCATGCCACATCAGCATCAACATTCATAGTCATTTTAGGCAAATATTTACGCATAAAGCCCAGGCGCCTTCCATGCTCAATACGCGGATGACTTTTTTCAAACTCATGATGCGGAACTGTTATTATTTCGGCATTGGTTTGCCTAACAATCTCCTCTTCAAAAGCCTTATGCATTCCATATTGCCAGCCTTCTAAATCATCCTGATATAATAGCGCATGCTTCATTCTAATTCGATTTTGATTTTATTTTGTAAAACAACATGTAACCCGAAAAATATAATTGCAAAACAGTGTATACTACCTGCATCCCAAAACCACGGAATTTAAACTTGAAACTGTTTTTCAGTGTATAAAAAACGCTGTGGTAAAATGCCCGTAAATAATATACAAACCCGTATTTACCGAGCTCGTGAGGGTATTTTGTAACGAAGTAAATTGACGATGAAAATCGCTTCAGCGTCATGGTAAAACTCTTCTGCTTCGTTCGCCATGGGTGCAGCACAATGGCATCTGCTAAAAAATTGAACTTTACATGCTGATGCTTTATCCTGTATGCTAATTCAGAGTCTTCCATAGCAGCGTACGGAAAGTTCTCGTCAAAGCCTTTAAGCTCTCTAAAATAAGCCAAATTTATCGCAAAATTGCACGAAAACAAATATCCGCCTTCGGTATTTACAGGCGCTTCTTCGTTAAACTTATTCTTGGCTCTGCCCGCGTGTGTATAGCCTTCAAAAACTTTACCTCCCGGGATATCTTGTATTCCGGTTTGATAAGCCCGTATCACATCTTTATCGGGCAGGCAATCATCATCAATAAATAATACCCAATCGCCTTTGGCACAATTAGCACCATTGTTCCTGTTAGATGCCGGCCCCCTATGCGGTCCTTCAACCCATCTAACCCATTGGTAGCGCTCTTCTATCAATTGCTTGGCAGCCTGGGTTTTGCTATCGTCAGTAACAATAACTTCGTAACCATTTTTTGCGGTTTGATATTCCGGCGATAGCAGGTCCAAACACTCGCTCAGCAAGTCGTTACGGTTATAAGTTGGAATGATAACTGAAATTAGCATTAATTATATTATTGTTGACTGGTATAACATTTTACGATCATGGCTTCGTATCTGGCCGCCAGGCTCTGCCATGAATAATGCGACAGCGCATACTCTGTCAATTCCTTTTTTGAAATATTTCTATCGTCTACTTCGTCAATTGCACCTTGTAAAGTTCCGGCTTGGGTTAAATCCCTAAAAACACCATAATCGTTCAGTGTTTCTCTGGTAACCCTGTAATCATGAACTATCGGAAGCAGGCCCGAGCTTAAAGCCTCCGGTAAAACCCTTGGCAAACCCTCGTTTAGCGAAGGCAAAATAAAATAGTCTGCACTACAAAGATAGCGCATTACTTCGGTACCAGGCACCTGCTTTATTAAGTAATTGTTATTTGTTAATTTGCTTTTAGCTTGCTCCAGAATAGGCTCGCTTTGCGCGTCAATTTGCCCAAGCACTACTAAAAAATAGTCGGGCTTATTCATCAAAGCAAACTCATTAACCAAATAATCAATCCTTTTGTGGTGGCTGTTAATGGCGCCAACACAAATAATTATCCTTTTATCTTCAGGTAAGCTTAACTCTCGTCGCAATACCTGTTTGTTAGCCAGGTTGCTATTAATTGCTTCTACATTAATGTTTACAGCATAAGGCAACATAGTTTGCTTATCTAAAGGCGTACCGGCATCAACAGCCTCTTTAACGTAGGCAGGCAAAAGTTGCTGTATATGATCTTCCGTTTTGTATGGTGGCCCGTTAGGCGCCCCGTTAGAAAACAGCAATTTATATTTGAGATTGAACAGCTTGCGCAGATGCCATAAAAATGTACCCAATATAAAATCACTGTAATAAATCACTGCAGGGCGATATTTAATTAGGGTGGGCAACATGCCTGCCAAAAATGTTGCTTCTTCTACCCAGTACTTATCTTTGCCAACTCCCTTACTTAAAAATAAAGCAAGCTTTGAGTTACGCTTTACGCAGGATATTTTTAATTCCTTCCCGCTTGTTTTGCCACCACCTTTTAAAAGATAAAGCTCAAACTTATCCGAATCTTTAAGCGCGTTAAAACACTCCGTTGTAAACGATTCGTAGCCACGGTTAATGTGCCCTACACCTGTACAAATTATAAAAACGTTAGGCTTCATTTACAGGCAGGCAATTAATTCATTTGCAAAATAGGTAGCGGCTTCTTCCGGAACTATCACTTTTAAACGCTCACGCGCAGCTAAACCAATGTTTGCCCAATTACTTTTTTGGGTCCACGCCCTTTCCATAGCATCGGCAAACAAATTGTACGTAGCAGCTTCGGCAATAAAGCCGCTTTGGCCATCAATAATAAACTCTGTATTACCGCCGGTATTGGTTACAACAGGTACCCTGCCGGCCTGCATACATTCCATAATTGCGAGTGACATTCCCTCGTAAGTACTTGGCAACAATAAAGCCTGGCATTTTTCCCATACCGAATCAATATCCTGAATATAACCTTCAAAAAACACTTTGTTTTCGATGCCATACATTTTGGCCAGTCTCTTTATCGAATCCAGATGCTCTCCCCTGCCATATAGGTACAGTTCCCATGGCCTGTTACGCCAGGTATCCGAAGCCAGTATCTCCAATATCAGATCTTGTCTTTTATGCTCCACACCCATACGGCCCACACAAGCAAATCTCACCGTTTCGCTATCCTTTATCGGACCCAGTGATGATGATGTTTTTATAGGATTATAATGCCTGCGGGCGTTGGATAAACGGGTACCTAGTTGCTTTTCGGTAGCGTTCTGGTTTTTTTGTGATAAAAAATATACAGCTTTAGCATTCTTATAACAACTTACCGATGAGTCATCGCATACATGCCATAAAAAATCATCAGCCAGCTGAATATCCAGCGCATAAGGAATATTGCTTGCCATTACATCAACCAAAGTAGACGCGCCTCTCGGCCCCATAGTCGAATGAACCACCAGATCCGGGCCTATCTTTTTAACAGCGGAATTAATCAGCTTTCTTTCACGCTCGCCTAAAAACGACTTTAAAAACGTGCGTATCCGCACCGCCATAGTACGGGTATAATCTATCTTAATTATGTTTACCCCAAGAGTTATCAACTCTGTGATCTGCGGGCTCTGTTTCTCTTTCCAATCAGCAACTATAGCCGATACTTTATAGCCCTTATCGTGTAAAATAAGTGCGGTTTTATACCACAAATCCTCACTTCCGCCCCAAGGGGTAACACTGTTAAGCGATATAAAGCATATTTTTTTCATCTTAAGAATGTCGATGTTCAAATTATTTAATTGTTGGGTAATGAGGTGATAAACTCATTGAGCTGTTTTTGAATAACCGGCTTACTAAAATGTTCTTTAACTACCGAGTATGCATTACTTGCATATAACTGATACGTCGCATTATCCGCGGGTATCTCTTTTAAAAATTTCACTAAACCGTTAAGGTCTGTACTATCATATACATAACCACATTGCCATTTATTCACAAACCAATTGCATGCTCCGTAAGTTGGGCCAACAGATAAAACCGGAAGCCCAATTCGCATATAATCGGTCAGTTTGGTTTGCACCGATGACCTTGAAAAAGCCTCAAACTCTTTTAAGAATGACGAGGTAACCAATAACAATGTTCCCACTGATAGCTTTTCAGCAAGATCGTTATACATCACAAATCCGCCGAATGTAACACCAGGCTTATCTAACTGTGCTTTATTCCGCTCCCAAAACGAAGAATCACTATAAATACATAATTCATATTTAAAACCCGATCCTTGGTTAAGCGTTTCAACAGCCGAAGCCACCAAAGCTAAAGCATCCAAGTGCATACTCCAGATAGAGCCCGCATAAATGATCTTGATCTTATCAAGCGTTGCTACATCTTTAGGTTTTGAAAACTCGCTGGTAAGTGCAACCGGGTTATGCACTACATAAGTAGGCTTTTCCACAGCCGAATAACGCTCTATCAACGATTTATTCAGCATCTCGCTAATCATCAATCTTCCGGCCGCTTCGTCCAGCGTGTATTTTACCAGTTCATCAATATTTCCTGTACCCCAGCTTAATTTCAGGTCAGCCACCCAATCATCCATAAAATAGGTTAACATCGGGTACTTATATTTTTTATGGATAATTTTAGCAGCGTGCAACTTATCCGGGTCTGTTGTACAAACCAACAAAAATCCATTTTCGGGTAAAGCTTTCTTATCTACCTTAACCCCAATTACATCCCTGATAACGCCATTGAGCTTGGTAATAAAGGGATTTAATTTTGAGATGATCCGTTTTCTTAAATGGCTAAGACGTTTCTCATTTAAAGCTATCTGCTTACATTTTAAAAAACTCTCGTCAACAATACTTTTCTGATAATCATTAACAAAAGCGTATAATTTATCTTGCGGATAACTATCAAATAAATTGTACAAGGTTTGCGTTATACCTCCGTACTTTTGCGAAGGTACTCCATCTAAAAAAATGATATTAGGCAGCTGCTTGTTTTCCAATGTTATTAACTTGATGGATCTCCAAAATGATCTATTATAAGTTCTTGCTTGTTTTTAACTATACAATTAGAGGGCACCGATTTGTAAATTAAATTATTGGCTCCAATAATTACATTATCACCAATGGTAACCCCTTTCAATATAGTAACGTTACTGCCTATCCAGCAATTTTTGCCTATTGTTATTGGCCCGGTTTTAAAATTACTCCGGCTAATTAAAACTTGCGGACTACTTATAAATTCATGGTTATGGTCATATAATTTTACACCTTCGCCAAACAAAGTATTCTCGCCAATCTCAATTTTATCAAGGCAATTAATGGAGCAGTAATTATTAAAAAAAACACCTTGTTTAATATCCAGAACAGCCGTCCCCTGCATCAAAATATGGCAGTAAGTATTAAAGCGTACATCATTCTCTATTGATAAGTTAAAGCTATGCGAGTTACCATCAAACGAAAAGTAATCGCCAACCAATACGTTGCTGCCAACACTGGTGTTGGGGTAGCTCGTGATCAGCCTGATGGCTCGCTTACTGCTATCAGCAAATATTAACTTCTTAACTTTTTTAATATTTTGCTTAATTCTCCTTATCATCAGGATAGGTATTTCTTATTCGTTACAATTACCAATAAAATTACGCAATGCGTTTTTTCCAGGCCTCAACAATCTGCCTGATGGTTTCTTCCAGACTAATGGTAATATCCCATTCCGGGTAGTGGGTTTTCATCTTACGCAGATCGCTATAGTAACAGATGTGATCGCCTTCGCGGTTTTTATCTACATACTCATAAACCTGTTGTTTGCCCGAGAATTTCTCGGCTATAGAAAACGCCTCAAGAATAGAGCATGTGTTGTTTTTACCACCACCAAGGTTATAAACCTCGCCGGTACGAGGAGCATTAATAAACGACTCCATAAAACGGGCAATATCATAAGAGTGAATGTTATCCCTTACCTGTTTGCCTTTATAGCCAAATACCGAATATTTTTTGCCTTCAAGGTTACATTTTACCAGGTAGCTTAAAAAACCATGCAACTCAACACCGGTATGGTTAGGGCCTGTTAAACAGCCGCCACGCAAACAAGTTGTAGGCATATTAAAATAGCGGCCATACTCTTGCACCATCACATCACTCGCTACTTTTGAAGCACCAAATAACGAGTGTTTTGATTGATCAATAGTAAAGGTTTCGGCAATACCGTGCTCGTAAAAATCATCATCATAATCCCAGCGGGTATCCAGCTCTTTCAATTTAATTTTGTTAGGAGCATCGCCATATACTTTATTGGTACTCATGTGGATGAATGGAGCCTCCGGCGCAAATTGGCGGGCTGCTTCTAACATGTTTAAAGTACCAACAGCATTGGTATCAAAATCATCAAAAGGAATAGCAGCTGCTCTGTCATGACTTGGCTGAGCAGCGGTGTGCACAATAATATCCGGCCTAACCGTTTTGATCAGCTCCAGAATACCTGCACGATCACGGATATCAACCTCGTGGTGCTGAAACCCATTGATCATGTCTGTTAATCGCTTCTGATTCCAGCGTGTATCACCCTGCGGACCAAAAAAGATGGCCCGTTGGTTATTATCCACGCCATGAATTTCATAGCCTTTATCTGCAAAATATACGCACACTTCCGAGCCTACCAAACCCGATGAACCTGTAACGAGTAGTTTTTTCATATTATTAAATTTTAACGATTACCAATTACTTTTTGTATACTCAATTATTTTATCATCTGACAATTTCCACCAACGATCATTCATTAGCTTGGCTATTTTATCTTCATCAAATCTTTTTTTAATTATCTTGGCCGGAACACCCCCAACTATGCTAAATGGTGGAACATCTTTTGTAACCACCGAGCCCGACCCAACTATACTCCCATCACCAATAGTCACACCAGATTTAATTATCGCGCCATAACCAATCCATACATCGTTGCCTATTACTGTTGTTTTAAATTCATCAACCTCATCTTGTTGAAGAAAATCTGTTGTTCCGAAAGCGTTATCCTTTTTATAAAAAACAGGAGATGTTGATAAATGATGGTAAGGGTGTTCCGCACCTCCTAATGACACGTTTTCTGCAATTGAACAGAAAGCGCCGATTTTTGAATTGAAGATACGGCAATTTCCAGCAAAATAGGTGTATTTGTCTATAGAACTTGAAATAATACTTGTGTTACTAAACACAGTAACATGATCAAAAATTTTACTTGAGAATATTGATACCTCATCAATTTTATTATTATTCCCTATTATGCTTGAAAAAATCGAAGCCTTATTAAAATTCGAATTGTTACTTAAAGTTGAATTGAGTATTAACGATTTAAGAATATTATTACCCTTACCCATTTGAACATTTAAGGATATGGTGGAATCAAAGGAAATTTTGTTACCTCGATTCTTTAAATTCACTATAATGTTCTTTATCAAACTATACATTTTTCACAATTATGTTAAAGTACACTTTTGATTTTTTGGAAAATTTTGTACCAAATGGAAGTTTCGTAATAGATACCTAAACGATTCGTTATTCTTTCAATAATGTATCCGGTTCCCCTGTAATCGTCTAAAATTTGTGTCTTTGAGTGTCCTTGATAATGCAAAGTCGCAAATTGAACCAACTCATTAGTTGAAAGCGATTTGCAATAAGGTAAATTTTTTATCCAGTAAATCTTCTTTGATCCATTCTCTACCTCGTAGCCATCTGTGTAGCGTATAAATACATCAAAACCTAAGCTCCCTAACTGATCTATTTTCTTTATTTCCGAAGCGTGTTCCTCAAAGAAAAAATCAAAAATTATCATGTCGCAAACCCCACCTAATGCTTCTGCATTCAGTAAAAAAGGTTCGTACCATTTATCTAATAACTTAATTAAACTTTCATTACTATAGTACTCATTCAAAAATTTACAATAGGTATTCAGGGCATTACAACTATCAAAATAAGTAAATGCAGGCATACCGTACCCAACACCTGTATTAGCTATTTTTATTCCACTTAACAATGGTGTAATTTTTGAAAAATCATAAAAAGCAAGCACGTCAGAGTCAAGGTAAATAAATGATTCTAACTTAAACTCTTCTATAAAATCCTTAATACAAAACCATCTTTCAAAACAAAAAAGCTCGTATTGATAATCATTACTCGATCTGTGTTTATATAAGCCTGCAAAAACCTTTGCGCTTGTGCTATATTTATTTAAGGGCACATGTGTAACAAAAGGGTATTTATTGTTAGAATCGTCACCCAGCAAATAGATAGTTGATTCCGGGTTAAAATACTTAACCTGCTTTAAAGTATACTTTAAATAAAAAGGATTTCCTTTATGAACAAAAACTATAGGAATTGCCATATCAGTTATTTAATAATATTCTTTAACCTGTATTTCACCTTAGCATAAATTGTTCTATACCACTTTTTAGGCCTGTCATCATAAGCGTATAAAGTATTAAAAATAACTTTATCAGCTTCATAATCAAATGCCATGGCTTTGGGGTGTATTAAACTATCTATTTTATACACATCCTGATTTGAATAAGATTGTTGCGTATGTGTATGGGTAGCCCTACTATCAAAACCAATGTTTTTAATCAAGTTTTTTGCAGGGTGAATATTTAGAGAATTGTTTTTAAGGTTTAAGAAAAAAAACTGAAAGTCCCATGTGTCATAACCATTCAAGATGGTATTGAACAATCCCTTAAATCCATTAGCATAATACTGATTGCCGTAAAATACATTAGTTAACCAATTCGTTTTTGAAAGCTCTTTCCAATCTGATATTTCAATATCATAATTTTGCCATACCCTTCGCCATGTTGCCCACCCCCAAATAATTGAGAATTTAGAAAAATAGTATGATGTATCTACATGACCTGCAGAACTGGGCAAAGAGGTGCCGCTAATAAACGAAATTCTGGTATCTTCCCTATATCGATTTAACAAGTCTGAGCAAAAGGTAAAAAAAGTAATATCGGGCATTGTATCATCTTCCAAAATAATCCCCTCTTCAACGTTTTCAAAAAACCAGGTTATTGCAGAGCTTACAGCATATTTACATCCCAGGTTTTCATTTCTAAATAGGGTGTGAACTTCGCACTCCCAATCAATATTATCAAGTACTATATTTCTTGTTTCATTACAAATCGACTCTTCATTTGTCTTATCCCGTCTTGGTCCATCAGCTGCTATAAACAGTTGTTTAGGTTTAGCGGCTCTAATAGACGCAAAAACTTGTTGCGCTAAATCGGGCCGATTAAATATTAAGAATAAAACAGGAGTATCAAGCATCTGATTCAAATAAATGTTAAAATTTATAATTCATTCACCTCTTTTATTACTTCTAAATACCCGCGGCCATATTTAGCTTCAGGTTCTAAATAATTACCTTCGGCCCATTCGTTCCAGGCCTTTATAAATACAATTCGTTCCTGGTAATCTCTTTTAATTACAGCATCAATACAATGCTTAATTAGTTTTCTGAATAAGTTTGGAGTAGCTCCATGCAGAATAAACGCCCTCTTTCCACTCCTCGGGGAATGATCCCAGTTGGGTAAAGCAATAGGATATTCCTTTTCATCGTATTCCGCCTTTACCGTTCTGTCAACAAAATCAGCATACTCATACACAACCGGTGTTTTTTTGATTGATGCTATCCACGTTGGAAAGTTTTTCCCGAACAACCGATAAGTGATCTTATCCTTAAACTTAATAGGCAAGCGGTTGATCATAGAATGTGGTGCCAGGGGCGTAAACCCGGCCAAGCCGTAAGTTTCCAATTCTGTTTCATCAACCCCCATCGCAACAAAATGAAAACCAGCAAGGCCTTCCACTTTGGCTAATTGTTGCCACACATCGGTAAATGTTTTGCAATCAAAAGTTTTAGGCGAGTATATCGAAAACAGAAGCTTACCGTTAACTTCTATATATCTTTTATCCTTAAACGCGGGCAGTAATTCGTAAAAATGAGCTTTAAAATCATCTACCCCGGGGTAGGTTTGCTCCATTATCATTTTTTTGGTATTGCCTGTCCACGTTGCCGTCCATGAGTGGTTAGCCCAGCACAAACAAAACGGAAAATCAGGTTCACCACTTTTCACTACTTCGTTAAAAGGCAGTTCCAATAACCTTTTGCCTCCAAACCAATAATGCCAATAGCAAAATCCTTCAATACCATATTCCCGCGCTAAATCAGCTTGCTGTTTACGTATTTCTGGTACTCTTAAATCGTAGTAACCTAACTCTGTAGGTAATAAGGGTTGGTGGTGGCCTTTGTAAAGTGGCTTTCCTTTACCAATATTGGTCCACTCAGTAAAACCTTTACCCCACTGCTCATCGTTCTCTGGTATCGGATGAAACTGAGGTAAATAATATGCTATAAGACGGGCTTTTGTTTTTTCAGTCATATCGTCACGCTAACATATTGCTTCTAAATACTTATATAATTTTTCGCCACCTATTTCAATGTCAAATTCCTTCGCTCTTGATCGTGATAACTCGCCTTTAACCGGCAAATTCTGCCTTAGCGAATCATCGTTTAATAGCTGGTTAAAAACATTGGTCACTTCGGTAACATCTATATAATCAACTAACCAACCATTTTCATCGTTCACAAATTCTACCATTCCTCCAGAATCCTTGAAACACATAACAGGCTTACCCATTGATGCCGCTTCCAGGCATATTAAAGGGAAAGGATCCTCTCTCGAGGTCAGTAAAAACAGATCGGCATTCTTTAAATAATCAAACGGATTAGGGCAGTTCGGGATAATAGTAACACGATGATCAATGCCGCATTTTTTAACATCATAAACTACCTTTTCGTAATCTAAAGAGTTAACAGTTCCCCCGATCCAGCAAAATTCAAAATCCGCCTCGGGATTAAGCTTATTTAATTGATAAGCGATTTGCACAAACAGATCTATCCCTTTTCTCCAATCTAACGTACCCGATCCAAAGATCTTTAATGCAGAATGCTTCTCAGCAGCAACCTCTTTTGTTTCGGGCAAGGGTATATATTCATAATGAATATGAATCTTCTTTTCATCGATCTTGTAATGATCAACCAAATGTTTTTTTACAATGATTGATGCCGCAATAAAATGATCTATAAACGGTATCGCATCAAAAAATTGCTGTTCACCGCAAAATTGCTTTATAGCCATTTCCAACTCATGCACATGGCAAATGGTTATAAGTTTACTATCTATCTTTTTTGCATTTACCAATATATCTGCAGTAGCAACTGTATTGCAATAAATAATTTTATACTTATTGTTAAATAACTTCTTCAAAAAAGAGGCATAATAAACCGGCTGTCCAAAAAGCTTACGTTTTATTTTAGAGTACAAGCTTACCTGTGGTAAATAGTATGTATCGGCAATCGAATCAAACTCGTCGCTCAATTCGCCGCCAGCCTTTAACAGGATATCAAAGCCAAAATCAGGATGTTGTTTTTTTAAATAAGCTAAATGATGCTTCAAAACTATAGGTGCACCGGTTCTACCCGCATAGTGCGAAACAAATAGTATATTTTTTTGAGCATTCATTTTCAGGTAGAGTATGCTTTTATAAAATGATTCACATCAGCCGAACCGATGTCGTTTATTCGTTGTTTAATTATTTCCAGCTCCCAATCCCACCATTTAATGGTTTGCAACCGGCTGATCTCATCATCACTAAATCTTTTCTTAATAAACCGGGCCGGTACTCCTGCATAAATATGATAAGCAGGAATGTCTTTCAAAACAATGGCTCCTGAGCCTACTATAGCCCCATCGCCAATTTTAACATCGTTTTTGATATAGCAATTGGCACCGATCCACACATCATTTCCAATTTCTACCAGTGCGTCGCCTTTATATTTTCCACCTTCGGGGTTAAACCCGAATCTGACATGGCTATCGCCATAAAAAGCTGGCGAGGTAGAAACAAAATTTGTTGGATGATCGCCATAGCCAACAATAACCTGGGGCCCAATAGATGAAAATTTACCTATTTTACAGTTGTGGATTATTGAATTAAGTGCGATGTAAGAATAATCTCCAACTTCTGAATTATGTAAATTTATTCCATCAAATAAAATAGCCTTCTCAGAAACAACAGAATTATTAATTGTTCTTGTTGGAAGGTTAGCAACCAAATTATCTTTTGTAATTAAATCTTTATTAAGCAGGTTCTTAATAAATTTTTTAATCTTCTTCATTCCACGCGCAGTTTACAAATACCGAACCGAAGTTTGTATCATAAAACATTGAAGAACCAGTTTCAACTACAGCAATAGGGCAAACATCAGATACATAGTCAAATACTTGTCCATCTGGTGTAAACAAAGCGATATCAAAAGAATACACTCCAGGACAAATCGTATTTTTTGGAATGGTGTACACTAATCGGTTCTCGCTATCTTTTACTTTACTAACCGTATGGTGATTAGTGAAGATCTTGTTTTTGTTTTTATCGAGTAAAGCAACGCCCGCGAATAAATTTTTGCCACTATTTGCGGCAAATGTTATGTTCACATTGATATCCTCATCTATCGGAAACTCTTCTGAATACTCTGTGCTGTTTTTCGTAGAGGCTTCTAAAATCTGAATAGGTTTTTCGGCTGCCTTTTTATAAATGCCTTTTAATGTATTTGTCTGGATATATTTATCAACCACTTCGCCTATTGATCCCATGGCAGAGATATTTCCATTTTTAAGCAAAATCGCACTTGTGCACAACGATGCTATACTACCCATGTTGTGACTAACAAATAATACCGTTCTGCCTTCACCTTTGCTTACATCGTTCATTTTGCCTAGGCACTTTTGCTGAAATTCAGCATCCCCTACAGCAAGAACTTCGTCAACGATCAATATCTCCGACTCCAAATGCGCCGCAACAGCAAAAGCCAAACGCACATACATACCAGATGAGTATCGTTTAACCGGCGTGTCAATATACCTTTCAACACCTGCAAAATCTACAATGGCATCAAGATGTTTCTTGATCTCGGCTTTGCGCATCCCTAAAATAGCACCGTTCAAAAAGATATTTTCGCGGCCGGTCAACTCCGGGTGAAATCCAGTACCAACCTCCAGCAAACTGGCTATTCTGCCTTTAACTTTAATAGAGCCCGTGGTAGGTGTTGTAACCCGGCTTAGTATTTTAAGTAATGTGCTTTTACCGGCTCCGTTTCTTCCAATAATGCCAACAGCATCACCTTGGCCTATATCAAAATTGATATCTTTTAAACTCCAAACAATATCACTGTCACCTTTACTGGTTCTATCATTTGTTTCGCCAACTTTTAAAAAAGGGTCTTCTTTACCACGCATCATAGCCCATTTTCGCGATATATCGCGACTCAATGTGCCAGTCGTAAATTCACCCAACTGATACGCCTTCGACAGGTTTTCTACTCTTATAATCGTCTTACTCATGATACTTATTCAATTTAAATAGTATCCACAAAATTCTTTTCCACTCTATTGAATACCACTAATCCAAGTAAAAAGATAAGTATGCTGGATACAATGCTATAAACAAATATCCACGGGTAAAATTGCCCGGTACCTAAAAATCCATATTTAAATGTTTCAATAAGACCACTTAGTGGATTAAATGCAATTATTCCATGATATTTAGATAGCGCTGTAGATAACGGATATATTATGGGTGTAGCATACATAAATAATTGAATGCCAAATGAAACCAAAAAAACAAGATCACGATACTTAGTAGTTAAGGCAGTAATGATCAATCCTAAACCCAAGCCTAAAATAGCCATCATGAGCATAATTACCGGAAACAACAAAACATACCAGTTAATTGCTAACGTGTATTTTTCGAATATTACATAGTAAGCTATATAACATAAAAACAGCAGAAACTGTATGGCAAATTTAACAAGGTTGGAAACAATGATACTAAGTGGCATTATCAGACGTGGAAAGTACACCTTCCCAAATATGTTAGCATTATCTCTAAATACTGTCGATGTTTTGTTTAATCCATCAGCAAAATAATTCCAGGCAATATTACCTGCCATATAAAATAATGGAGCTGGCCCATCAGTTTTGATGTGTGCCATATTGCTGAAAATTATTGTAAATATGAATGTCGTAAATATAGGCTGTATAAAAAACCACAGCGGCCCAAATATAGTTTGCTTGTAAAACGACACAAAATCGCGGCGAACCAGCAACCATAACAGATCACGATAGTTCCAAACATCCTTTAAGTGAAGATTAAATACACTGTCCTGGGGTTTTATTTCTAAGTCCCACGACTCACTGATCGATTCCATGTAGCTTGATTTTATGTAAGTAGTAGGCTATTAAATTATTCAAACTGATTTTTGATGGTGTAACCCGAGTTTTGCAATAATTTCTCTTTTTGGAAATGATCAACATCAGCAGCCACCATTTCTTTAACCAACGCGGCCAAATCATATTTCGGTTTCCAATTAAGCTTGGTATTTGCCTTTGTAGGATCTCCTATCAGTAATTCCACTTCCGTCGGACGGAAATATTTAGAATCAACAGCAACAACCAATTTACCGGTTTCTATTTGATAATCAGGGTTTGAACACGATACAACATAACCTTTTTCGTCAACACCTTCACCTTTAAATTCAACCTCAATTCCTACCTCTTTAAATGCCAAACGAACAAACTCTCTAACCCTTGTAGTAACACCGGTAGCAATAACATAATCTTCTGGTGTTTCTTGTTGCAGTATCAGGTACATAGCTTCTACGTAATCTTTAGCATGTCCCCAGTCTCTTTGGGCATCAAGGTTACCTAAAAATAAGCTATCCTGTAAGCCGGTAGCTATTTTAGCAACAGCGCGGGTAATTTTACGTGTTACAAATGTTTCACCACGTAAAGGGCTTTCATGGTTAAATAAAATACCATTACAAGCGTAAATGTTATAAGCTTCGCGGTAGTTAACGGTAATCCAGTAAGCATACATTTTAGCTACTGCATATGGCGAACGTGGGTAAAACGGTGTTGTTTCGGATTGAGGAACAGCTTGTACCAAACCATAAAGCTCAGACGTTGAAGCCTGGTATATTTTTGTCTTTTTCTCTAAGCCAAGTATCCGGATTGCTTCAAGTAAACGTAGTGTACCAATTCCATCAGCGTTAGCGGTGTACTCTGGTGTGTCAAAACTCACCTTAACGTGAGACATTGCACCCAAATTATAAATTTCGTCAGGCTGAACTTGTTGAATTATCCTGATCAGGTTAGTTGAGTCAGATAAATCACCATAATGAAGTTTGAATTTCACATTTGTTTCATGCGGATCCTGGTACAGATGGTCAATACGATCGGTATTAAATAAAGAACTTCTTCTTTTAATACCATGTACCTCATAGCCTTTGCTCAATAAAAGTTCAGTAAGGTATGCGCCATCTTGTCCTGTAACGCCTGTAATAAGTGCTTTTTTCATGTTTTATAAGTAAATATCAAATTGCCAGATGAATGTTTTAACTAAACATCCTTTTGAAGAATCCTGGCTTTTCAGTTTCATTTCCGTAACCATAGCCGTAACCGTAACCATAGCCGTAGCCGTAGCCATAACCATATACATAGTTACCCCTCAGGTACCTGATATCATTAATAATGATGTAAGGGTTCCTAACCTTATTGGTTTGGCGCAGGTTATTGATCATCTCTAATTGTGGCTTATGAGTGTATTCCTGCCTTACAACATAGAATGAGATGTCAACAAATTTTTCTACCAACAATGCGTCAGTAACAATACCAACCGGAGCGGTATCCATAATTACGTAGTCAAAATCCTTTTTCAACTGTTCAATCAGCTTTTCAAGCTTAACGTTCATTATAATTTCGGCCGGATTTGGAGGTATCGGTCCCGAAGAAATTAAGAAACAGTTTTCGTTAAATGTAGTGGGCTGTAATACGGTATGATAATCCGTTTCGTCGGATACGATAAAATTTGTAATTCCATTCGTATTATCCATCTGCAAACTTTTCGAAAGCTTTGGTTTACGTAAATCAAGCTCTAAAAAAACAACTCGTTTTCCACCTAATGCCAATGCACTTCCTAAGTTAAGTGATAAGAATGTCTTCCCCTCACCGCTCATACTTGAGGTAAACATAAGCACATTAGGCTTATTGGAATTGACTATATATTGCAGATTTGTTCGCAAACTTCGGAACTGTTCAGAGATATTTGATCTTGAATCTTTTGTAACAACAAGTGCGCCGTCAGATATTTTATGCCCTATTTCACCAACAATTGGAATATTGGTTTTACGCTCAATATCATATTTGGTCATGATCTTAACGTTCAAAATCTCTTTCAACCATAGGTAAAGCCCCGGAATAACAATGCCGGCAAATAAACCCATCAGATAAATCGAAGACTTTTTAGGTTTAAAAGGATCCGGATCGCTTCTGGCCTTTTCAATAATTTGAGCTGTTGTAATAGTTGATGTTCTGGAAATCGATACTTCTTCGCGTTTTTGCAATAAATAGAAGTATAACTCTTCTTTTATTTTTTGTTCGCGCTGGTAATTGTTATATGCTCTTTCAATCTCCGGAACTTTTTTGATCTGTCCTTCAATATTCTGATCCTGCTTGTATAATTGGTCACGTGCAGATATTAATCCTTGCTTATAACTCTCCAACCCTTTTAATACAATGTTGCGGGTAGTTTCTAACCTACGGTCAAGGTTTTTAATATCTGGGTTATCCTCAGTTCGCGATTCTTTTAATTTCTCACGCTCCAGAATCAAACCATTATAACCATCGATAGTTGAAGTAATATTCCCGGATAATCCTACAGTAACATTCGAAGGGATGATCTTATCAGCTCCTGGTTTAGTTAAAGTTTTTTGCAAATTTTGAGCAACAAAGATCTGAAGATCCTGTTGATTCAGGTTCATAAAATTTGAGCTTTGAGTTTGCACCAACAGACGTGATTTTTCATCAACATTGATCATCTCGTGCTCTTGCTTAAACTGCTCAAACTTTTGTTGGATACCATTTAATTGGTCTGAAACTAAAGACAGCCTATCTTCAATAAATTTTAATGTACTATCGGCAGTTTTCAACTTGTATTGCAAGTTGGCAATAACATAATCATCCATCAGGGTTTCTAAAATATACTCACCCTTTTGAGGCTGTGTATAATTGAAAGCCATATTAATGGCTGATGAAGATTTATCAGAAAAACTCGCGTCAAAATTTCCTAAAAAATCGGCTATAGCTTCATCTTCAGATTGGATAGTTATGCTAAACAACCCATTTCTAAATGCCTGTGTTTTGTTTAATACTACTTTGTATTGTTTTAAATCAACAGTATCGCCAAACTTAAATATGTTATAAAAATGCAGATCCCTGTTTTTAAGGGCAAATTCTTTATCATTTAAAACATTCACCTCATATTTAAGATCAGTTATATTCGGACTTACATACCGTATCCCAACAACAAATGGAGCATCATTAAAAATCTCTACCGATTTAAACCTTTGCTCTTCGTATGTACGAATATTAATATGCGTTTCGCCAACTAACTGACTGATTAAACTACGCGATGTTAAAATATCGATCTCATTCTGCGGGTTATTTTTAGGAATAAAAATAGCCGATAGTTCACCATGATCACCTCCGGAGGTGGCTTGTTGTGAATTGTCGCGTATCAAAATCCTGCTGGAAATATTCCATATTGGCGGAGTTAAATTAGCAACAATAATAGCTACCGATAAACAGATTATAATACTAACAACAAATAAGTACCAATAATTGATGAATTTTGATAAAAGTAGCTTAATATCAAAAATACTATCCTCTACAGGTACAAATTGGTTTTCTTGATTTATATTGAAATCGTTCATTAATTTTTTCTATCTTTTTATTAAAACAAGGAGAGTAGTAAGTAATCCTATTCCAATGCTGATATATGATATATTCCTTGTAAACACAGCATCTGATGTTGCTGCTTTTCCTTGGTTTGGCTCAATAATAAGAACATCATTATCCTGCAGATAATAATAGGGCGATTTTAACACAGCAGTATTTTTCAGGTTTATCCTAACAGGCTTTAAAGTACTCACGTCAGATTGCCTAAGTAATAGAATATTATCTCTGCGGGCATACGGGGTAAAATCGCCGGCGTAGGCTAAAACGTCAAAAATTGTTACCTTTTCGTTCGTCGCGTTATAAGTACCAGCCCTCTGCACCTCTCCTAAAATAGTAATTCTCAGATTTTTGCTCTTTACTATAATTAGAGGATCTTTAAAAAACCCAGATGCTTTCTGGCGGATTACTTCCTGAGCTTGCTTTATTGTTAAACCGCCAACATTTAGCTTTCCTAAAATTGGCATATCAATAGCACCTTGTTTATCCACCAAATACCCACCTTCATTTGATCCTCCCGAACTTCCATTCATACCACCTGTTACAGGGGTTGAAGGCGCAATAGTGTTGATGGCATTAATAGTTAATGTTGCTGTTGGATCAGAAGTTAAAATAGTAACAGACAATATATCATCAGGGTGAATAACCGGAGGAGTAAATTTAGGCAGATTGATGTTCGCTATTTTTACTGAATCAGGGATATCCTGAAAAAGTTTAACATCCTTTATGGTTAAGCATGACGACATGCTTATACAGATATAAAGTAATAAAAAAGGGAGTAAAAGTAATCTCGATAAGCTTTTATACATGATGTTTTATTAATTCGTACACCCTAAGCGTAATAATGATGCAATATACTAACAAATATTCAACCATCAAATTTATTAATAAAATCGATGATTTATGCATTTAAATATACAAATCTATTAATTATAAAAGGCTTTTTTTTTAATAATTCAAATTATGCATATTATTTATATTCTTAAATCATCAAGCCTGGCCTACCGTTCCGCCAAAATTCATCGGAAAAACACTTGGTTCTTCGTTAATCTTTATCCTGCCATTAGCAGCCTCAAATTTCTCTACATTATCTTGCAAAGCAGTTAAAAGTCTTTTTGCATGCTCTGGCGTTAATATAATTCTTGCCTTTACCCTAGCTTTTGGCACACCGGGCATAATTCTTATAAAATCGAGCACAAACTCTGAATTCGAATGCGTAATAATTGCAAGGTTTGAATAAATTCCTTCCGCCACTTCTTCAGACAATTCAATATTCAATTGGTTTTCGTTTTGTTCCATATACTATAAAATTAAAAAAGCTCTCCATCAAAAAGAGAACTTATATAAATTAATTATCAATTACAGGTAAACTAATAGTTTACATCATTTACAATAGTTAATTTTTGTACATATCAATGTACGCTTTAACCAGATTTTTCGCACCAAAATCATCTCTGATTTTTTGAGGAGCAGAACTTCTTATCGCTTTTTGTTTATCCGGTTCTGCGTAAAATTTATTTAATGTATTGGTAATATTAGTATAATCGGTGGTACAAATCCAACCTAAGTTACTTTTCTCAACATAAGTAGATAAGCCTACTTTATCTGATAATAATACCGGTGTACCACAAGCCAGTGATTCCAAAACTATGTTACCAAAGTTTTCGTTATACGATGTTAGCACCATTAAATCACTATTAGATAACAAAGTATATTTTTCGCTACCATATATCGGCCCTGCCCAGGTAACTTTCTGCTCAATATTCAGTTGGCTTGTGTATTGTTTTAATGAGCTCAAATATTCTTCGGAACCTGAACCAACAACTGTTAAATGATAATTCCATTTTATATCAGCCAAAGCTTTTAACAATAATTCTATACCTTTTTTAGGATCAACCCGGCTCAAATAGATCAGATTGATAACATCATTGCTCCTTTTAGATGGTACATTGTCTGTAAGACCATCTATTTCTAATAGAATATTAGGGATTACTGTTACTTTACTTTTCGGAAATACTTTTCTTATTTCGTCTAATTCAGCCTCTGCTGTGGCATGAAATTTAACTTTTGATAAAATACGTTTACCCAAAAAGTAATGCAACATTCTTTTTTGTAGAGGATGATTGGTATTGATTACATAATCACTTAGCATCCCCCTGGGAGAAACAATAGGAGTAATTCCTTTTAAAGCACAAATAGTTAACGAAAATACACTTACAAAGTTCCAAAGGGAGTGTATGTGAATCACATCGTACCTGTCAGCATGTTTCCATAGATAAGATAACAGATCGGGAGAAAAGTGGGTATTATCTTTAGTTAGGCGTTTAAAATAGATTACATTAACACCTTCGATTAAATGCGGAACTCCAACTTCAACATCAAGTTCAACCTTTCCATTGGCTGTGGTTGTAATAACTGTTACATCATTACCTGTAATTGCTAATATTTTGCATAAGGCAGCAGAAGAGTATATGGGCCCGCCATATACAAAAGAAGGGAAATACCATGGAATTACATGTAAACACTTCATTTCACAAGCCTAATAACTAATATTCATAAGTAGACTCAAATGTAAATATATATTGGAAAGAAAGTAAATCTTTTTTATACTCTTAGCCCATTAAATTACAAAAATCATCAATAAAAAAGCCTTTAAACAATAAAAGCCCTATAAAAGGGCTTTTATTGTTATTAAATATAGAAAATTTAAGCTTCTACTTCTGCTTCCTCTTTAGAGGCCATCAGGCGGTCAAACTCTTCTTTTGAACCTACACGTACGTTATCGTAAATTCTTAAACCTGTACCAGACGGGATTAAGTGACCAACAATAACGTCTTCTTTCAAGCCAAGCATTTTATCTACTTTACCAGCTATCGCAGCTTCGTTCAGTACTTTGGTAGTTTCCTGGAACGATGCGGCAGACATGAATGATTTAGTACCTAATGACGCACGGGTTATACCTTGAAGCATTGGGCTTGATGTTGCAGCAATTGCGTCTCTCACCTCAACCAATCTTTGATCCTTACGTTTTAGGATAGAATTCTCATCTCTAAGTTTTCTTACCGATACGATCTGACCTGCTTTCAGGTTGTTAGAATCACCTGGCTCAACAACAACTTTCTTATCGAAAATATCATCGTTCTCAACCATGAAATCCCATGAATTAACAGCTTCTTTTTCCAGGAATTTGGTATCACCCGCATCCTCTATAGTAACTTTCTGCATCATCTGGTGAACGATAACCTCAAAGTGCTTATCGTTGATCTTCACACCTTGCAAACGATAAACCTCTTGAATACCATTAACTAGGTACTCTTGAACCGCTGCAGGGCCTTTAATAGCCAGGATATCAGCAGGAGAGATAGAACCATCAGACAATGGCATACCTGCTTTCACAAAGTCATTATCCTGTACCAGGATGTGTTTAGACAGTGGAACCAGGTATTTTTTAACCTGACCGTCTTTAGACTCGATAGTCATCTCACGGTTACCACGTTTAACACCACCTAAGGTTACTACACCATCAATCTCGGTTACTACAGCCGGGTTAGATGGGTTACGTGCCTCGAATAACTCGGTTACACGTGGTAAACCACCTGTAATGTCTCGTGTTTTTCCGGTTGAACGTGGAATTTTAGCTATAATTTGTCCTGTTTGGATTTTCTCACCTTCGTCAACCGCGATGTGCGCGCCTACCGGAATGTTATATCCTTTTACCACATTACCTTTTTCAGCGATCTGGATAACAGGGTTTTTAGTTTTATCACGTGTATCGATAATTACTTTTTCGCGGTGACCAGTTTGCTCATCAGATTCTTCACGGAAAGTGATACCTTCTAATATAGCTTCGAACTGAGCTTTACCAGCAAATTCGGAAATGATTACCGCATTGTATGGATCCCATGAACAAATACGATCGCCCTTTTTAATTATGCTACCATCCTTAACATACAGGTATGAACCGTAAGGGATGTTATTGGTTACGATAATTTTATTAGTACCTTCTTCGATGATACGGAATTCGCCCGAACGACCTAATACTACTTCAACCAAACCTTCTTCGGTTGTGAATGGTACAGTACGTACGTTTTCGAATTCGATAACACCTTCAAACTTAGCGTT
>Ga0116227_10002477_pt1 | contig 41860 bp, 30 predicted proteins | sample S1TSphgellanicum_FD_89693 | JGI IMG/M metagenome (GOLD analysis project Ga0116227, IMG submission 89693) | Host-associated microbial communities from peat moss isolated from Minnesota, USA - S1T2_Fb - Sphagnum magellanicum MG | ecosystem: Host-associated > Plants > Peat moss > Unclassified... | reverse complement strand
TTAACACCGGGTTATACCCCACACCACTGCCCGCCCTGGTGCGGGGGGGGGGGGGGGGGGGCTTGGTGCAACATCTAATAACTGCCCAATACTAGTGGAATCCATTATCCCATGTTTTATGTGGGGATAAATGGCATTGGCTTTGTGTGGAGCTTGTGTAAAGTGTTAAAAGGCCCACCAAGTTCTAGTGTTTTCTTTGGGTCAATTTTGTGATGTACCTATTACCATACTATCCAAGTGGTGAGATCATCCATAGAAGAACTTGGCAAAATTTGGCTATAAACAATATTTGGCTATATACAAAATTTGGCTATGAAAGTAAACAAATTTGAGCATCCTTTTTAAAAAAATAATTTGGTGACATATTTGGAACCAAATATATATACATCTAATAATTTTTATTCAATTTCTTTTCAATTATGGTATTGAAAACCCCCCAAATCACTTCATTTTTTTAATTGAAATTTTCTCACCCCTAAAAAGGGTTTCAATTGAAAAAGTGAATTATTAAATTTGCCTAATGATCATCCATATGACAAATTTGACATTTAATGAGATATAAAAGTAAGAAAATTTCAACATCTTTTTATATTTTTTGAACTATAGTGGGACTAAATATAGAAATGTGGTGATTTATATCAATTATTTTCCAATTATGGTGATTAAAAAAACCTCAAAAATCACTTGATTTTTCACATTTCATTTATTAATGTTTGGGGTGAAACTTTTCCCAACTAAGGGTTTCATTTTAAGAAACAAATTATTCATTTCAACCTAGTCGACCTAAGATTGTCAAACTTTTGAGGAAAGAAGATGAGATAAACAAATAAATAGCCTATCACAAAATATTCTACCCTTTATAGGAGGTTGAAACTTTGAAACAAATAAAAATCATGAGAGATGATGAAACTATGTCAATTGTTATGTAATTTGAATGTAGAAAATGAACTTTCATATAAAGAGAAGTAGCTGTCTAGTATCATAATCAGCTTCAGCAAAAAACAAAATATTTTCATTTTTCCCAAATTTTTGGGAAATTATGGGCCCAATATGGCTAAATGTTAGCCAAAATGAATTTTGTGTAGCCTAATGCAATTAGATTGTAAATGCCCAAATTCATAGGTTGAAATGCATAAATGTGTTTTAGTGTAAACTAACTTATCAATGGCACATCCATGATACAAAATCCTTTCTTATTACTAATATCTTTTACATGCCAAAAACTCTAAAAATTGAAACTCCATTTGTCAAAATTAAAAACTCAGAATATATTAAATATTTAGCAAGTCCTTGCCAAACTCAACATGTATTACAAATCTATTAGTTTTTAATTCAAGCCAAAGTTTTGTCTCCAAATCTTTTGGTTCATTTCATAATTGTCATGAATGTTGGGTGGGTATTTAATTTATTGGGCAAGAATCATAAGATCTTGTTTTGAATAATAAGGCCCAATGAGAATTGAGTTTTGATTTTTTGAATTGAAATAGAAACCAGGATTGGATTTATTTTATTTTTAAAAAGCCTTGGAATTGAATTATTATCCATGTGTGTGTCTAGAATTGGAGTTGAGATCCATATGTTTGTAATTTTATTTAAATGACTATAATCAAGGTTAACCAGTAATTTTAATCTAGGAAACAGCCAAACCAAACTTGAGTTTGGTTTTCAAAACTAAAATTGGAACAAAAAATAGAATTTATGTTTTTAATGAACCAAATTCTTAGTTTTGTAATTTGTGTAGTTGTTTGCACATGTTGGCAAATAAATTATGATGAAATTTGTGAATAGGAAGGTTAAATTTCAAATGGGAAGGACTAATGGCATAAAAATGAATCGATTATAAGGTTAGTTGGTGAAGTGTCAAAAATTTTAGATGATTTTCATCAATAAATCAGTGTTATTAAATGTGCATGGTTCATATATGGTGAGTCATTAGAAACCATATAATGTTATTAAATGTGCATGGCTCATACATGATGAGTCATTAAGTGAATCACTAGTTGTAAGGCTTTTGGGATTATTATTGTTAAAGTTCTTATTAATTAATATTAAAGGACTCAAAGGGCTAGTTTGTTGTATAGATAAGAAAGTTAGAGATTACATAATAAATTTAACGATCTCATGTTTGTGAATTGTGACTTTGTTTTAAAATTATAAGTGAAATGTGAAGGAAGTTTAATTTCCAATTTGGTGTTTGAAAGACTTTTGTACCTCTTGTGAAAGAAACTTTGATGAAAATTGTGTGCAAAAAATATTAGTTCGATAGAAAGGAATATAAACATCATGGACATGTAACAAATTACATGTCTATAATTCCTTAAATTTTGTGCGTTTATATATTTCCATTTATATTTTGAATTAAAACTAGAACTTGAGATAGTCCTAATCTATTTTTTTAATATGAAACTAGAGATTTTTCATGAAATTAAAGAATTACCCAACATTAGTTGTCACCTTTTTCATCAAATGACCAAAGAAAAAATTCATGGTTTGGGGTCCATTAGTGGAAATGCCTCTTTAATGCCCATTTGAGAGTCTTCCATTTTGAAGTTGCAATTTCAACATGTGTGACTTTTCACCATTGTTGTGTGATTTTCTTTTTTTCTCAAAGGAAAAATTAGAGGATGAAGGTGGTTATAAAAACTCTTGACCAACAAGTCTCAAAAAAATTGAAGAATCAATAAAATATCTTACCTTAATAAATCTTTGATTCTTTCACAAAATCCATAGCTCTTTGAACATTTTCAAAAACCTGAATATTGGAGGTTATTTTATTCTAAAATTAAAATTTTCATAAACACAAAACCCAAGTTTTTTAAATTCTAAAAGTTTTCAATAACCCAAAATTAAAAGTTATAACGAAAATTGTCCAACATTGGTTATACTAGTTGTAACATCATAACAAATGTGTGTGATTTTTTCTTTTCAAAGAAAGAATTGACAAGTCCAAATACATTGACCTTTGAATTGTTACAATCTTGCAATAATCAAACAACCGATCAAAGAACCTACCTTGGATCATTGGTTATTCATAAAACTTGTTGGTTCTTCAATTATGAATTTTTTTGAAAACCCAAAACTAGATATATCATAACAAAATCAAAGAACCATCCAACATTGGTTACCACCAATGTTGGGTGGTTCTTGATTAATATTGACTTTTGAACTTTGCACACACTAGCTAGTCTTGGTATTGGTACATTTAAATCTTTTCATACCAACTTAATCTTGATATTTTTTTGAAACTTTCATACTAGTGTGGTCCACATGACATTAAACAACCCCCATTGAAATTTGCAAGGTCAAAGGGGGTGTTAGAAAAAGTGTTATAGCAAAAAATGCAATTTTGTTGCAAGGATTGCCTAAAAATTTGAAAATAAACTCAAAGAATGATGCAATAAATTCAACTTTTAAGGAAGTATGCTAATGGTAATAACTACAACCTACTTTCCTATGGTGGTGGGTTTGTATCCCATGTAGAGCTTGTGGATCATGTGATTTTTTTTGGTTATGAACATTAGAACATCATAACATGAATTTCATGATTTTGCAGAAAACAATGATGCACGATACAAAATAGCAAGCTTATGAAATTTGATGGGGGAGTATAACATGTTCCATGTGCTTTTGATATTATATCCAAAACTGATTTCTAGCTTGTATCATATAAATATATATTTGATATTGAACCACATATAAAAATGGTACAAGGTTGCAGGTTTTCCTTCATGTTTTTAATGCCCAATAGGCTAATATTGGTATAAAGTTGATATTACTTCAAGTTGTATTGGCTTGTTAAAGTCATTGCTACCAATATTGATATCAATGGTAATATCAAGTGCATGTTTTTATACTAAACCGACATTGACCATAACCTTATGGGTGTCACAAAATGTGAGGCCATCACCCTTCTAGTGAACGATTGCAATACATTGTCATGATTTTTTATTGAACTCCTAATGTTGGGAAAGGATATTTAGGACTAGTATAAAAATATGTATAGATAGTTGGATTCTTGCTAAAATCTTTGAACAATGAATTTCCAAGCCACATATTTATGTAAAATCTTTTAACAATGTTGGGGTAAATCATCAATGGTTCAAGCCTAGCAAAATTAATAATGAAACATAGAACAACAATCATTACATCAAAACATGACATAAGTGACAAATCCTATTCAACTATAGAGTTGTGAGACCACATGTTTCATGATTCAATAGCCAAACATACTCATTCATTCATATATATTCCAATAAGACTTTGTGGTTTCATGACTATATAGTTGAATATGATTCATTGCTTATGCCACATTTTGGCAAAATGCAACCAAATGTTCTGAAAAACAAGCCAAGATGCTAAAAAACATGTCAAATCATCACCTCCATCATGAATAATAATGACAAGCTACATTGACTACCCATTGGCTTCATCAACTTTTGATTAATGTTGGGAGTTGATGAATATACAACAATTAACCAAAAATTTAGGCCAACCATATTTATACAAAATTTGTGTCTTTAATTTTTGTTAAATTTCTAGGAGCAATGGGAAGAATAAATCATGATGTTCGCTAGAACTCAAGACACATGGCTAATGAAAAAAATTGATTTGCACATGATGAAGATGTAAATTCAAAACCTTGTTAGGAACAAAAACCCCATATATGACTATAAAAAAGTTAGAACTCAATGTCTATCAAAGAATGCAATGTTAGTTAATATTGGAACCATTGGAATTTGGCAATTTACATAAAGACCATATCCAAGAATTAACAAACTTTCTAATGTTGGCATCTAATGAATCATCTTTAGACTTAATGCATATTAAAAACAAAATAAAATTGGCTCAAAGTCTAAAGCAAAAATATTTTACACATATGTGTAATATTTGTAATCCAAAGACAACCCAATAGTTTGGTTCATGTCTATCAATAATAAAATGAAACTTAATTTCATCAAAATACAACAATATTCTATGTCTCACAACTTGATCACATGTGATTAAAGGTTTTGTTTCAACAATGCATGTTAGCAACAACCAAGGCTTTTTGAATGTATCACAAACAAATTCACTTTTTTGCATTCTATGACTTAACCTTGCCCATATAGTTTCATCATCTTTCATGCTTTTGTTTCAAGTATCTACCATGAATTGGTTGCAATTATTTGAAACTATGAGCAAGAAGTGGAGTGAATGGTTGTGCACCCATGATCATTGGTAGACAAAAAGAAATGAGTTTGCAAAAAGGATATAGCCTTGGCAATGAATAAGTTGGACAAGGGGTTGAATTTCAATAATTTAATGAACCAAGTTATATACGTTGGTGATTGAACTCTTTTTAATCAAAATCAAAAGCATCACTTGCAAGTTGCAAATAACAAGTGTTTATTTGTGGAGGTCAATATGTTGACGATTAAAAAAATTTGTGAATATATCTTTTTAAAACCCTATCTCAAATAACTATTATACATTGGATATTAATTCACTCAAGATGACCAAAAAAAACAAATTCAAACCACCAAATCCAATAATTCCATTGACATGCGAAAGAAATCATCACCTAACACACAACCCTATTATGTTGCTGAACATTGAAATAATGATTCCTTTTTAGTATTCCCATTGGTTTTCAAAAATTCTCACAAACCTACCAAACCCTATTACACATTTAATTATTTGTACATTTAAGATAACTAAGGAAAAATAAATAAAAATCATTCCCATCTTCAATTTCGTAATTGAATTGAGGTCACAATGCATAATGTAGGTTATCCACAATAATGTGAATTAAAATTTGAAAAATAATCCTCCATTTGCCACTTAGCTGGTAATGGCTAGAGTGAGAGATCTAGCCAAAACATGTAAATAAAAGAAAGTACCATGTGTAAAGACTCAACCAAATACACTTTAATGTGTGTGTGTGTGTGTGTTTTTTTTGGGGACAAATTTGTTGGTTTTTTGACCCAAGAAAAGGGAAATTTTGGATAAATGTGTTTTTTAAAATTGCAAATTCAAATAATATTCCTATTTGGTGAGACTTTTTGTCACTTGGCAACACAAAAAAATTGACTTTGACCCATACAAAGGACCTTTTCTGGAAAAAAAACTGGACCAAATTTGCCAGATTTTCAATAGAATCCAGTATGTAGCCAAAATATAACAGGATTCTTAAATTTTTCTACTTTTGTATCTTTTCTGTAGCCAAATTTGGGTAAATCCACTTGTGGATAATCACTTTACCACTTCGCCACACAAAAAACTGGATTGGGACCAATACAAAGAATATTTTTGAAAAAAAATGGCCCCAAAAAAATTGCCATATTTCCAAAATAAAATTCTTAAATCACCATATTTCTACAATACACACTCCAGCAAGTAGCCAAAATATAGTAGAATTCTTAAGTTTTTTTCTTATTTTCATATCTTTGTCTGTAGCCACCAAATTTGGGTAAATCCTCTTGTGGATGGTCACAAATGTGGCTACATACTAATAAAAATTCAAAATTCAAAATTTAACTTTACAAAAAAGAAAAGTGATACGTACCTGCCCAACACTAATATTTACATCTGTATAAGGTAATTTAGGTATATACTTTTATTGGCCTTGGCTACCAAGGCAAGGATATTGTGTTTAGATTCATTATAGAGTATAGTAGCTTAATGGATTTTGGCCCCTAGGTAATAATAATAGGTCTATTTTTATACAAAGATTTTTGAAAGATGTTATTTTGGCTTGTGTTGAAACTTGAGATTAGTTATAATAGAGTTATAATATCTTGAAGGATTTTAGGTTTCTTTTAGAGGAAATTTTCAAAGATTATGTTTTTGCATGGTGAAATATTTGAATTTCCATAATTCTTCTTTTGCCTTGGGATACTTTTTGATGTAAATGGCAAGGCCATAGTGTGTGACACACCCCCTTGTTATGATAAAATCATAATACTTTTTCAGGTTTGGCAAAAATTATATATATTTTTAAATGTTGAAATTTTAGAAAATTAAGGTCCCTTCCTACTGAAAATTTCTTAAACTATATTATTTTTGCTGATGCCAAAGTTTCATAGGATTCAAGAAGTTGTTACAAGATAATTTTAGGGTTTTAATATGTATATTATTGCATGTACTTGAAGTGATTTCAGGCCATTGTCGAATATTTTTTAATTTAAATAAAATTTTGCCTAAAATTCAAAAAATAAATAAATTTTGGTGCCGAAGTCAAATTTTCAAAATAAAATAATTATTCGGCAGCGAGATGCTGAACTGAAAAGGCACTACAATAATATAGCCAAAAGGAGGAGAGAGAGTATATAATATATCTTTGCTGGACTTAGCTAAATAAAGAGAGACAGTAGCTAAATATAGCGAGACTTGCACATGGCTGCCAGAGTGGTTTGTTCATTTGCAACGCTAGCTACCGCCAGATTTAGTCCTTCTGTCTCTATTTCTCTTCGTATCGGATAGCGTACGAGTTCGTTTGTCGCCAATTTCTGTGCTGCAGCTTTGAATGCCAAGCACCCCTTTGTGCGTAGGAAGCGCTACCGGGAGACTGAATTTCGCAACATATTATTTTCCAAGACGATGAACCAAAAGAACCGCCCAGGAGAAAAGGAGACGGACATGGAGATCGGTTTCTTTGTTTCTGTGAGCAAAATCTATTTTTTCATGCTAGCAGTTTAGGTTTTTGGGGAGGGAGGAAAAGGCGTGGGTGTAGTAGCAAAGAGCAGGCGCGCTCATGAAGGGAATGGAGCAGCGGGTGTGCTTGAATTTTAATCTGTGTTGAATCTTGGGGAGTTTCGTTTTGTGAGTACAGAAAAACAATGTGAGGTGGTATGAGTCCTCTTGGGTTGTCTTCTTCCAGAGTAAGGGAAAGTATCCATGGAGAAGAAGACAGCGTATGATGGCAGAAGAGGAAGCAGCAGAAGATTCACATGACCATTCTTCACGTGCATCATGCCATTCAGTCAGAGACCAGGTGTTCATGATGATTATGCAGCCAGAATAGTGAAGATCCAAGGGCAGACGATCTCTGTGTATATTTGAATCAGCAGTAACCAGTGGTAGACTTGGAAGCTTGGGTTTGGGGAATGTGCTGATTCATAATGCAGGTGGTGCTGTGGATCTCAGTGTGGTTGCTCTCTGTTACCATAGTCTCGGGCGGCCGAGGTGGTTTGTTGAGACCCAGTGTGTTGCTTACTACACAAGAGAATAGGAGTACTACTGCAACAGCCCCACGACCACCAGCAAGCACAGAGATAATGCCCAGCACCCTAAATGATGGTTCTCATATCTCTTCCACATTAGTGTGGATAACGATTGTGGGTGTAGGAGCTTTTGTGGTTCTGGTCATCTCCATAGCTATCCTGGTGATTGCCATCCTCAGGTTTAGGTGGAGGGTTGAGCCTCGGGTTACCCCATGGAAACCAGGCATGAGCAGGCATCTCCCAGGTGGTCATGTATTTGAGACATTGGTCCCATTCCTTCAACGTGAGGAGCTCCAAACTGCATGCGAGGATTTCAGCAACATTATTGGCTCGTCCCCTGATGGGGTTGTCTACAAGGGTACTCTCTCAACCGGGGTTGAAATTGCAGCTATGAGCATCCGCGCATCAGCCTCTAACTGGAGCCCACACTTTGAGGTCTTGTTCCGCCGAAAGGTATAACCAATGAATCAATGGCTGGCAGCATTTTTTTTCTAGGCTTAAGAAAGTGTCTGCAAGTTCTTTGAATCTCCTTGTAGACTAGGTGCCTATCCTCAAAAAGGTATTACCAATGAATCAGTGGTTGGCAGCATTTTTTTTCTAGGTTTGAGAGAGTTTCTGCAAGTTTTTTGAATCTCCTTGTAGACTAGCTGCCTATGGATTGATATTAACAAAAGTAGTTGCCTTCTTAGCAGCTATGAGCATGCATTTTGGGTCAATAGCAGCAATTTCTTTCCCCCACCCACTGGAATTTGAGAAGTCCATGTTATCATGGTTTGTTTGTGGGAGAATCTAATGGTAATGTTATGATACTTATGTTGATGGATCCAGGTTGAGGGGCTTGCACGCATGAAGCATAAACATCTTGTCAACCTAATTGCTTACTGCACTGATGAGGAGCCATTCACACGCATGCTAGTGTTTGAGTATGCATCAAACGGCACACTTGCTGAGCATCTCCACAATGTCAAGGAGTCAGAGCACTTGGACTGGCCGACTCGCATGCGCGTCATCATGGGTGCAGCTTACGCTCTTGAGCATATGCACCATGATCTTGTCCCTCCAGCCAGCCACCTGAACTTTGATGCTAGTGCCATCTACCTGACTGATGACTATGCAGCTAAGCTTGCAAATTTTGGTTTGGCAAAGATGTTTGTTGGAGGCTCTCATGAGAAGAGCAAGTCGTTCTGGAGTGGGACATGGAGCTCTCCTTCTGGCTACCACTGCAATGCTGAGTGGGAATCTGAGTCAGAGGCAGAAGCAGCTTCTGACCGCTACTGCCCAGGGTTTGAGAGCAATATGTACAGCTTTGGTGTGTTCTTGCTAGAGGTTATCAGTGGGAGGCTGCAATACTTTGAGCCAGAGGGCTCATTGGTGGACTGGGCAGTTGACTATTTGTATGATCCAAAGATGGTGCAGTACTTGGTGGATCCTACACTCAAGACTCACAACCCCGATGAGCTTGCTGCCCTTTGCACGATTGTGATCATGTGCCTGTCAAACAGGGGCTACAGAAGGCCATCCATGCGTAAAGTAACACAGATGCTGTCAGATGTCCTCAAGCTGACCCCCAAAGCTGCCACTTCCAAGCTCTCTCCCTTACTTTGGGCTCAGCTTGAAATCCTCGACAATTCCTGAATTCAAGCTCCTCCAGGGGAGTTCTTGCTAACAATTTGCTCAAAACTTTAGAGTTTGCAAAATCCTTGCTGTGACTCTTGATAAGAAGGGTGTCGATTTCCATAAATTCCTGATCAGAGAGATTGAGTTGAAGTTTCTTGATTTCACAGGCATTTTCAAGCTTTCAAAGTGAAAACAGCTTGAAGATCTTGCAGCTCTTGATCTAGGATTGTTTCCTGCATAGTTCTTGGGTTGATGATTTATTATGTGATGATGCCGCCAAGTACTTGTTCATGAAATTAGGGGGGTGTGCATTGTTGGTGACTTCTCTCTGAGTAACAGTGAAGGATGGTAACCAACTGATTTGTTCCTCAAACATATGTTAGCTTAATTCTCTTAAAAGAAAGGGTTCTATAGTTCTTTCCCAATGTTGTCGTCTTTCCTTTGCTAGTGCAAACAGGTCTTTTGTACCATTTTGTTTTGGGGCTTCCTTGCCAACAAAAGGAAAGCAAATATCATATTTTGTGATACAGAATTTTGTGCTCTTTTTTTCCTTTTGACATGAAAATATATCTGTGGCAGTCCGATTGCAAATACTTTCTTGGACTATAACTTGTTGAAAGCAATGAGTTGCTGTTGAATGAAATCAGTTCACTTTCTTATAAAGGAGTTTAAAACTTACCATATAGGTGGTGTGCCGCTAGAAACAAACTTCAGAAGCTTCTTGCAAGTGCAATTTACAGGTTGAATGCAGGCATTGACCACCCAGGAAGCATCACTGGACTATGACACAAGAGATGTTGCCAACAATAATTTAGGTCCATAACAACTCTCAACTCTGAAAGCAAGCACTTCCAAGTTCTACATTTGCAATCACATCAGTTGCAAGTCAATTCTCATCAGCAGATTTGATTTGTGGGTAACAAACTTGCAATGATCCAACAGAAAAATGCTTTTGAATCAGACACAAGTTCATTGACAACTTCGGTTCCTGTTCCTGAACCTCATTGATGCTTCCTGAAAAGAAAAGTGCTATAAGGTTTATGTAGTAGCTACGCAGGACATTTTGCAGGAAATGCCCTCAAGTTACCTACCATGTACTCTAAGTCCCAACACTTATTTCCAATTTCATACTATCTGGCTAAACTTTCAGTGCCAAGGACAGTGAACCCACTGGAGGATGCCATGACAACCATCCTTTTACCCTTAGGCACTGCTAAATAGTACCTCTGATGGCCCTGTGCCACAAATCTGCCTCAAAACAGATTGGGTTCATACCAACCAGAAGGGCAATTTGACATCATGTTCTGCATAAAATAATTTTATTGCTCAGAAGAATTTTATTTGAAGCGGATGTGACCATTAAGTACAGTACAAATTGCAACAAAATCCTCTTGCCTCTGTCAGCTCTCAGATCTTTACATGCTGCAACATTCATCCTCGTCTGTGTCTGTGCCTCCTTGTGTGTCCTCAGGTTGCTCAGGAACAAATTGACTCATGTACTGTATGAGAGAAGGGTTGTCAATCCAAACCATCTCCATTGGAGTTCTCCTAGAGCTGCATGGAAACTCCACAGAAACAAGTAGGTCACCACGCAAAGTAAATTTTGCATTGGCTTAGCCAGTGCCAAACAAAATTGACAAGAACAAGTGCGGATATAACCTTGTGAGTGTCACTCACAAAGTATCAGACCATCACATTCATCATGACTGATACTGACTAGCTCCCATTACTCCTCACTGACTTCATCAGCTCTGACATTGGGTGTAGATAAGTAAATAACAATTTGCTCAAACTGATGCAAGCAATTGTACAAATCTGCATCATGAGTTTGTTTCAAATTTACAGAACCAACAGAGAGAGATGCAAGAGAAACAGAGTTGAGTTGGGAATATAATTATCACCGATTGACTGCAGAGACATTTGCCCCCCGAGCAATCAGCAATTCAACCATCTGCACAAAGCAAAAAAAATTCAACATGCTTCGTGGCAACTAGCATTCGGGTGCATGCACTCTTGGACCCTGAAATGAGGAGCTGTTATTCTAAGACTGAATCCCATTGAAATGCTTGTGCAAAATATGTAGTGACTGTTGGCCAGCCTGGAGTTCCTTGGAGGAGATCCTTGAAGAGTGTGGCTAACAGACCTCTCTTTCTCCAAAGCAGGCTGCACAGTGAAGAGGTGTCTCCTTCTCTATGCTGCAAATGTTCACATCCTGTGCACATCATCACCACAGCCACATTTCAACTCTCAAGGAACAAAAGAAACAAAAAAACTGAACTTCAAGAGATTGAAAGCTTGATGAACACTAGAATCTCCCAAATTAGAGACCTGTGGGAATTGTAGTATCTTCCCAGGGACCCATTTTCATCACATCAGGACTCTTCTTCTTGTTTCCACAGTTCTGATAATACATAATTTGCCATTGATTGCTCAAAAGATACAGCAGACAGAGGAGGTCCAGGATTTTGTTGAGATCATCTTAGGGCTGAACAAATGTCAGTCTTTGAAAGGAACTAATAAGCAGGAGAACTTCACATTCAGGCTGTGTTCACTTCATGCATGTACAGGATGCTAAAACAGTCACACTTTGCAGGGGTAAGACTCACTGTAAGAGAACATGAGGGCATTGCTGCAAATAATAAACAGAAAAGAAGATTTGCAGCACCAACAAGTAATAGATATGCCAGTATATCAGAAAATTAGAGAATGGTACTTACAACACCATGATCCAGTAAAAGCTTTGCAATCTCCAGACGCCCATTGCTTGCTGCGATGTGCAGAGCTAAAAAACCCCCCAAAACAAAACAGATTGAGACAGACAAGTTATGAACAAAATTAAGTGAAGCAGGACACCTAAACCCTAAACCCTAAGTACACACTACACATCCCTCCAAGAAGGAGGTCTCCCTAAGTCGTCAATACCTGAAACATGTGTGAATCCGGTGCCACTCACTCTTGTAGATTGTTTGTGCTGCCACTACCTACAGTTCCTGGAGAAGAATGCTGAAAGAATTCATGTGAAAATCTGCAACAATAATTCATCATCTGGAGTTCTGGTTGATCTGGATGCTGAGACTTGACACAAGAAGAAGAATCTGATCTCTCTCTCTCCCTCTCAGTAGAAGAAGAAGAATCATGTGTTCGTGTATGAACTTTGCTGGCACTTTTGTTTTGAAGGGTTTGGATATGTCCCTGACGGTTTTGTTTTGTTACCTGTGTGCCCCATTATATTCTGGCCCAGCGCTGAAGTGCCATGACGTAGAGCAGTCCGGATAGCTTCCAACTCTCCTAACCTGGCCGCCTGCATGATATCATTGTTGACAAGCATGCCTTGGTTTATATCATTCAGCCGCGGCCCTTGCAATTGTACAGTCAAGGAACATTCAAGAGCTACAAAGTACAAAGTTCTTTCGCTGCTCAACACGACATGTACAGAAAGCAGCATCTAAGAAGAATTCATTGCAGAAAGTTTGCACAGAAACAGGGAAAGATCGCAGCAATCTAAAGCTTAAGTCTAAAGCAATCCAAATTCATATACCTTAAGGAATTCGAGGCTGGTTAGAAAATTCCTCCTCCTGCGGGGTTGTTGTTCATCGTAGCTCATGTCGTCGTCGGAGGAAGACGAGAGAAGCTCGCTTGCAATTTCTTCCACATTGTTCCCGGGAAGAGTCCTGCGGGGTTGTTCGTCGGAGGACGACGAGAGAGGAAACTCGCTGACATGGTTAGGAAGAGTCGTGCGGGGCGGCCGTGGTTCGTAGTCGGAGGAGGAGGAGGAAGACGAGAAATCATCGCTTGGAATCACCTCGACATTGTCAGGCAGAGTCCAGATGCTAGGTTGTTCGTCGGAGGAGGAGGAAGACACGAGGAGATAGCTTATCCGAGCTTCGACACCGTCGCAACTAGTCCAGCTTCGACAAGGAGTCCTGCGCGGGGCCGATTGTTCGTCTTCGTAGTCAGCAGACGGGAGCAGAGAGTTTATCCTTGCTTCGACAATATCGTTGGAAGAACTACTAGTCTTTCGACGAGTCCTGCGCGCCGGTTGTTCGTCTTCATCGTCGGAGGAAGACACCAGAACATTAAGGCGATTGCTGGGACGACGAGCCCTCCTGCGACAAATCCTGCGGATCGGTTGTTCGTCTTCGTCGTCGGAGGAAGACACCAGAACATTAAGGCGATTGCTGGGACGACGAGCCCTCCTGCGACAAATCCTGTGGATCGGTTGTTCGTCTTCGTCATCGGAGGACGCGATTAGAGGACTAGGAGCGCTTGCAATAGCTGGCTGTCCCATTGTGAATTGCCGATCTTCACAACGCCGGAAACTTCTCCCGTAATAAAAGACGACAAAACAACAACAACATCAACAAGCCAAGACACTCTCAGCAAAGCTCTGGTGCTTGAGAACCTTGCACTATATACATATAACAAAGCCTCTAGAATATACCTAGATGAAGATGGACGTCTCGCGGGCCGCAACTCTGCGTCACTGTTCTTCGTTGTCGAAAGCGATTTGGAAGCGATGAGGAAGCGACGATTATTTATACGTACCGGCGCTCCTCGTGTCACATGTTCGCAGTTGCAGTCTCGGAACTTGCGAACCAGATCTTGTTGCTCGCTCGCGCTCTGCCCTTCTTTGGCTACACAGGGGGAGGGAGGGAGGGAGGGAGATCATCGATGGCAAGGAAGGAAGGCGGGAGGGACGGCCTCCTCAGACTCGCGTACAAAAGCAAAGAGCAGTTCATCTCAGACCCGCTAGCGACGTGCATGGGACGGCACAATTCTCAGAAGACGCCGGGTACCATCAAAAGCAAGTGTCGGCGAGTAAGGACGTCAGGACCAGTGTCGGCCCGGTTATTTCTTGTTAGGGGGTTTTAATGACCGTCGGATAGGCTTCTGTTTGGGGAGTTTCCTTGGGGAACACACGTGGTTATCAGTATCATCACCAAACTCTTAGGGGGCCCCAACAGGTTATCAAAAAAGGGTCATAATTAACCAATTGATTATGCATAAGCTTGGGTTATCAAATAACAAATTAATAACCACCAGTTCACTTGCTGGTTATACACTGGTTTATAGGGTTTTTAAAATAATAATAATAATCTAAATTTTTTTATGAAAATTTAAAAAATTAGTATTTAAAGATTGATAACCTACATGGATGATAATTGAGTTATCCAAGTAGATTATTAGATTCTTGAAATTTTGATATTAGGTGGTTATCAATGTTAATTGGTTTTTAAAAAAATCAAGAACCGGCTGATAAATGATTAATAATTGGTTTGATAATTTGGTCAAAATTCAATAACTGGCATTCTCGTTAACAATCCGATATCTGCCATTGATGATAGTCCAAAACATCCTTGTAGAGTTAGTTATTGAGTATTGATCTGGTTATCAAACCTGTAATTACGAACCTAATATCTCTCAAATTTCTTTTTTTTAATAATTGGTTAAATGAATAATCACCTTGGCATTGAATTTTCCAACTCTAATAACTTACTTGGATGACCCAATTATCATCCATGTAGGTTATCAATCTTTAAACACTAATACCAAAATATGAAAAAATATATTTTTTTTGATTGAAAAACCACTTTAACTAGTGTATAACCGACAAGTTAACCATTGGTTCATGATTGGTTATTTGAAAATCCACCCTTATGCATAATCAATGGTTATTACCTTTTTGATAATCTATTGGGGTTTCAAAAAAGTTTGATATTGATAACTTGTGTGATCCAAACATTTTGGTCATTAAGTAGTTCACTTGTGAAGATGTTGACACCTTTGTCACTAGAGTCTTTTAGGTTGTGTTGAGGAGCCATGACCATAACTCCTTTCCTCTCTTTTTTTGTTTGTTGCGAATTTGTTGTTGCTTATGATCAACATCGTCTACTTGTGATGGTTTCTTGTTTATAGTAGTTTTTAGTCACAACTCTAATCTCCAAGGTCTTCAATGCTTATTGTTTCTAGTGTTCCACAACTTCAAAGTTTGTTGTTGTGCAAGTTTCCAATGAGGTAGATTTATGATAGTGGACATTGCATAGAATAACATGTCTTCCATCACAATAGTGATTCTATCATTGTGGTAATGGTTCAACAACATGATTGCACATTGATGTTTTTTATGAATTTTTTGGAGCTTTAGTGACAAAGGGTAGTACATTTATTTTAAATGTTCTTTTTTTCTTTGCTACTTGTGTTTTGTGCAAGTTTATAGAATTGCAAGATGTTTCTAACATTTTACATTGTTTTAAAAATCTTGTTATCATGTACATTTCTAGTTAAGAAGATCATTGACAATAAACGTTGTATAGACCTTCCATCATGATGGGCAAACTTTAATGTTTTTGAACAAAATATGGGTGAAAGCGCATTATAGTGATTCCCTTTGTTTAATCATATTGTAGTGTTTTCTTAGGTGGGTGTTTTTGAACCTAAACCTTGTTGACACTAAAAATAATTTTTTTAATGTTTTTGCACATTATGGTAGATCATCACCCAAATAAGATAGTGTTTACTATGCATATCATGGTGGATTGGAATATATTTGTATGAAATTATATTTGTAATTGTGTATTGAAAAATGAAAATATACTCCAAAGACGATTAAAATGTTTTTAAATATTTATGAAATTTGTAATACCTATTTCACATGTGATTTCACATATTTTGGGCCATGTGAAAATTTTGATCATTTTCATATCACAACAAGGGTTTTTTAAAATGTTAATAATGAATATATGATAAATTAAAATTTTAACAAACAATCAGTTTGAAATGGAAGGTGACAAGCATTATGAATTAGGCCAATGCATAAAATCCATTTCAAACACTTATTTGAATTATTAAAGAACCCAAATACCTAGTGTAAGTTGAAATTTGAATCAAGGTCCATTATACTATGTATACTATAAATATATCCATCATTCCTTGAATTTAAATTATTTTATTTATTTTATTTTCTCAAATAATATTGATTAGCCTTAATTTTATGAAAATCATAATCCTAAGGCCCAAACACCAAAATTTAAACCCAAAATTAAATCCACCATGTTTTGGGAGGTATGTATTGTAATCAATATTAGACCCAAAAAAGGGTCACCATAATGTGGGTTCTTATAAATTTGCAAAAGTATCCATGACATTACCCAATAGCAATGATTTCATAGAATTCATGAATGAAATCACGGAAAGATTTGTCAACCTTTGTAGGAGAAAGATGTGCTTGCCATGCAAAATAAATCAACTTGATGTTCTACATGATTTTCATAACAATTAATTTATGTTTTGCAAGCTCCCTCCTTTGTTTTTTTTGTTTTCTATTGTGAAATTTGAATGTGTGTAATAGTTATAGTTGTTGTTTGACACTGTAAAGTTCAATATTTGGTTTTTTTAGTTGTAATCTACAATAGAGGTTTCATTTTCTCTTGATGTCTTCTCTTGCCACCATTACTCCTAATTAATGCTTATAAGTTCAAATTTGTTTTTCCTCCAACAACCTTGTATGGGTGGTCCTTTTATAAGTCTTATTTGTGATGTAGTTTTTTCATCTCATGGTTTTATTCCATCTTTTCCTTGTTTTCTATTTCTAGTTACGATCCTTCAAGTCTAAATCACATTGAAGATGTTGTTATGTCCTTGAGTGGGTCTTCTCACATTTTTAAAGAAGATTTGCCCATCCCATCCAAGGTAAGATTAACAAAGTAAAATTATGACACCATAAGAAAATTCCAAATCAAATGGACTACAAAACTCCCATGGGTTAAGTTGTCTATAGGGGAAGATGAAAGCTTGCACACTATTTAGTGTAAGATTTGTATTAAAAAAGATGCGAAGGAAAAATTATTGTTCCTAAGTGGGATTCTCTTCATATGCATGCAAATTGCAAGAAAGTTAATGGGAATGTGGTTTGATGTGAAGTTGCCACAATTGACAACCAATTGTGATTATTTGTCCATTGTTATATGGTGGAAAACTAGGTAGCAATTCCTATTTTCATCTATTTGGATTAGATGCTTGAAAAATTAGGGAATAATAACCTAATTAAGGTGATTATGAATGCATTGTTGATAAATGGTGGCTTGCCACAATACCAAATTGCCCATAAACCCATATGTTTTGGAGGTAGATGTCACTAATGTTATTCAAAGCACAAGGAGTATTGTTACAAAAGAAAATCCATGACATCTATGTTCCTAATTATTTAAGGATCCATTGTACAATGTATGCCCCATTGCATCAATTTGGTTCTACAAACTTTATTAAGTTTACCTTTGTTCATCCACCTTGAGAATTTGTTACAAAGTTTGCACAATTATTTTTCACATTCACTTATGAAGCATTTAAAGTTTACAAAACTTGTTAAGATTCTAAAATTAAAAGGAACAAGATTCTTTAGAATGTGAAAATGAAATGGATTTTGATGTTGAACCGTACCAAATAAATGATGGCAGGATATAAAACATTCTTGCTAAAAATGACATTAAACAAGCCTACAAACCAACAAGCAAGAATGGACTATGAATGACGTGCCCCCCAAACTCCTCAAGGGACCCAAAGGTGGGTCCCAGAGTGAAACAACTGAAGAAGAAGAGAGTTGAGGCATGCTCTTTAACTCGCAGCACTTCGGGGGTAGGAGGGCATGTTGGAGCTCCGGGATGGGATTAGGACAAACTCACAAGCGAGAATTCAAAAGGAAATCAACCTACACAACCAAGAAAAAAAAACAATTAGTGCAAGTTGAATGGAAATGGTGCGACGGACCTACTTGGAGCAACCTCAAACATAAGTTTAACATGGCCCGCAACCTTTGGGAAGAGGCACCACTCCCTCCTTATAATATACTTTGTGCCTCTCCATAGGACTACATCCAAATGTCACTTTTCCCTAGGACTCCAAAGAGGGAGTCCCAAAACTAAGATTCTTGTTATCTCAAAATTTTAAACGCTTGTATCTTTCTCAAATCAAATTTTTTTTGAAAGTGCGAGGACATTATTTTATAGCCCTTGAAAATATCTTTTCAATGGTGTATAGCACACTACAATCGGACCTCATTTGACCCCTAATTTCAAGGGATTTGTGGTCGGAAATCAAATTCCCAATTTGACTTTTGCCCCTTCTTTTGATCATAACTTATGCAAATCAAGTTTAAATGAACAATGTGAAGGCACTTTAAGCATCTATGTTTCAAGACCTTTGTAATGGTATCCCAGGGGTCCAATTTGGTGCTTGTTTACCTTTCCAACCGAGGTTTTGAACATTCGCAACTCTTAGATGAATGCAACTCCCAAAGTGGGAGTGCACTTGGGAGTCATTGGGCTTCATCCCTTGCATTCTCCCCCATTTGTGAAAGTGTGTTTCACACCTAAACACATTATCGGCCTCATGGGCCCTTGCATTTCACACTTTGTCACAAACCCAATGTTAAAGTTTCAACAACCTTCAAAATTTGTTGGGACCTGCTTGTATCTTATCTTTGTTGGATCTACACATGTTCTCCACATTAAGTTTGCACAAATGAAGGTTGTGTTTGTGTGCAACTTCATGGTTACTATCAAGGTCTACCAAGGTGATTCATACAACATGTATTATGAACATATTTCCATATTTATTAAAAATAAATTTTGGGCTTTCAAGTTTTACTTGAATACAAACTAAAAATATTCAAAAGTGATGGATACCTAATCTTAATTTTGGAGTTTAAAAGTTGTCTTTCGAAGTAAATGGCCAACATATATGGACAATGCATCAAGATTTGGGAACCATGATGCTTACCTTTATCATTGAAGATGTATTTGTTGTTGTTGAATCACGGTTGATAAACCAATTCAAAGATAAATCTTTGGAACTTTCCTTTTTGCATTATTTTATTCTTTCAATGCTATGTTTTGTAGGGTAGTGATTGCAAAAACTTTGATTCAAGAATTGACACAAGGTTTCCACCATTTTTGCTTATGAATTTATTTTGTTTTGTTTTATTTTTAATTCAAGTATGTGGTTTTGTGAGTGTTTTGGAAAGGGTTGTATAATTTTGGATTCAAAAATTGGAAACAAGATTTCCAACCCATGTTGTCATGAATGTTTTTGAGATTCTGTACCCTAATTTACTGGTTGCAACCAAAGATGTATTTCCCAAAACAATTTTAGATGGCCAAATTGTGCAAAATAACAAGTAGTGTGGAAGATGAGAGGTGTTTTCCTACATTGATTTTTATGAGATCAAAACTTCACAACAAAACTCACTACCCATTTGCCACTTGTTAATATGCACATGTTTGCACACCAATTTTACACTTTGTAGAATTTTCCATATGTAAAATGCATTGAGTAATGAAGAGGAGCACATCACACAACAATTGCACAAAACATATTGCTTATCATCAAAGACAAAAATGTGTTGGCTTTTGCATTTGACTTTACTAAATTCAATGGTTATTTTACAAACCAAGTAATTTTTTCCCCCTACCACATGTCCTACCCAATCTTCACAATCCAATGCTTATAATGTTTTGTCTTTGCATGTCTTATTGAGGTTATAAATGTATGTTAACTTGGGTTGATTTTGTAAATAATTTGTGTTGAAATGGTCAATTTCAAGGTTCAATTCTCCCATAAATGCTAGTGTTTGCTAGTTCTTTGTATTTGTGGTTTGCATTGTGTGTACAAAATCCATTTCATAATGCTTGCTCACATGCTTTTAACCCTACATTTTGGAACAATTAGTTGTCAAATTGTGATAGAATAATTTCATGCATTACCTTAAAAACTCCAAATGCAAAAAAAAAAAAAAAAAAACTCAAAACCCTCTAACTAAATTCCAAGTGTAGCTAGATTTCTTCACCTCTAAAGTTGGAAGAGTAGCTAGAATTTTCACTTTCACATTTGAAGTGGAAAACATTTTGAGGTTTTTTTAAATAACCAAGGGTTCCATACAAAGCTCCCAACATATCTTAGTTTCAACCAATTCAACACTCCATACCCTTCAACTATGGCCCCATCTGCTACTTTGTGGAAATGAAAAAAAACCATTGCCAAAAACATCTCCATGGCAATTAAAACCACCCCATTCATGTGACCTCCCATATATTGATTTTTTTTTTTAAAAATAAAGAAAAAGGTCCCATGGGTGTTGTGGAACAATGCCTTGGCTATTGGGGAGGGACAATAGCTGCCATGGCTATTGCAGCCAACTCATTTAATAGTGATCACCAAAACTATGTTTGCCCTCCAAGAACCATATGTCTAAATATGATGACTTCCATGTTTTTGTCCTCAGAATGTGGTGAAATAAAAGGCATCTAAAAAGAATTTTGCAACCCAAAAATAAAAAAGTGTTACACCTAAGGTTCCTCATTTTTTTAGGAACCTTACACTTAAGGTGCCATACTCGTCTTTATGTAGAAAATTAGACTTCGGGTAAGGGGCCCTCCCTCAAAGACTAGAAAATTTCTACCAGTTCTTTAAGTTTGCTAATGAGATGGCTCTAGTTTTTGACTTTCTGGAGAGTGATGTGGAGGGTGAAATTATGTGTCCCTTACTTTGAAGGATTCTGTAGTATGGATCTGCTTGATGGAGAAAAAAACAGGTTCAGTTTCTTTGGTGTCTTGTGGATTGTACATAGAAAACGTGGTGGGCCTACAGTACCTTAAACATCATGTAAGGTCAGCCATCTCAATACTATTTCTGGTCAAAGTGAGCTTAACCATAGTAGTGTTCTTATGGTTCCTTGTTAAAGGAATTTTCATTTAATTTTCATCAATGGAAAATTGCCTTAAATTCAATCACTATCTATACATATATAGACGTGTTTCATGACCGGATTCTATTTCATTACTTGGGGAGGCATTTACCTTCGTGAATCATCAACTTGGTGGCAGCTTTTCAAGCTTCTCATAGTCAAACATCAATCACTTGGTGAAATTGGTTTGATTGTTTGTTGTTCACTAAGAGCATCTCCAGCGGTTCTCAGTATGTCATCATGCAGAGTAAAATTGGATGAAGAAAAGTTAAACTATGCCAAATTGGGTTAGGAAAATGGTTTTGGCTCAGCATAGTGCACAGGTTGCGGTGGCTGGTGAAAGGCACAACAACGTTGTGCACTGGCTGAAAAGATTATAATAAATATGATCTGACTGCTTTTCTGTTTTTGTGATTGGCCCATCATAATGACTGGTCCAGGTGGTTTGCTATTAGTAGTGTCCCACCTATTTGCTATCCTAGTTTCAGTTTTATGGCTGGGATTGGAAAAAAGTAAATAACTAAACTTGGATGTGAAAAATATTTCTGCAGGGTCACATACAGTGTTTTTTTTTCTGGTGAACTGGGGCAAAATTTCACCTTCAGCTGGGTAGGCACAACCACCACAACAGGAGTTTATAGCTCCAAATCGCGAGACACTGTTATTGAATGAGGTTTAAGGTGCCAGGTTGCATCCAGTGACAAAGGATTTTTTTGCCAGATTTTTAGTGCATTAGGCAGTTTTTCTGCTAGTTTTTTACTGTTTTGAAAGTTTTCTCAAATCTTTTCGCCATTAAGGCTAAACCTTCTGTGGGATCATTGCCACTCATGCTTAATCTCTTGTGGGATGATCGCCACCTGTGCCACATGAAAAAAAGGAAAAAAAACAACACTGGGACTCACGTACTGAGCACAGCTGAGAGCATAAGAGCATGCCCAACGGCAGCGATAAATTGGCCTTTCGGTACTTTTTGGATGAAGATGTACAGAAGAACACAGTGAATCTTCTTTGGGGCTGGTGAAATTGCACATATTCAGAGTGCCCTGCAGAGAATTTGTGCCAGGAAATCATTGTTTCTCAGCATTGAGTGACTTTCTCATTGGCTAACTACAATGATTGGCCCAGGTGGCGAGATAAATAGTTTCTCACTTTGTACAGTCTAACTTTTCAGGTTCATGGGTGGTAATGGGTGAAAACTAAATACCTTAGCACCTTGGCCAATTTGACATTAATTATATTATTTTCAAAAATGTTGAAATTTTCAAAAATTATTTCTTCCAAATCAAAAAATATTATGAAGGAAAGTAGTGAATATTTAGGAATATTCGACTTTTTGAAATAAATTTTTCATTCGATGGACATGTGTTGAAATGGCCAAGGTACTACGTTAGTATGCATTGTGTGTGGTAAATATTGGGGTGTAGAGGGCTACCCCTAGGCATGCTCTAGCCTCTAGGAGTGTCATCCAAAAGGTCGTTGTGAACTCACTTGCACACTATACTTTGGATGAAGTAGAGCATTCAAATAAGATGAGATTGGGTTTGGGCCCAATAAATTTGCATAAGATACAATGCTTTTGTAAACGGAAAACGATTGCTTTTCATTGGCTAGCTATAATGATTGACCCAGTTGGGTTTTGCATTTGAATACTGTCTCACTTAATTTTTCATGCTTATGGGAGGGTATGAGGGACACAATTAATTTTCTATGTTATATGTGACAAACACAAGTAGAGGGGGGTATGGGAGGAGATGCTCTTTTGAAACTCTTTCTTGTCTGTTCTTCACAAGAGCCTTCTTTGGAATTTCTTTGTGAGAATGAATTTTCTGAGGAGCCAATCGATACTACAAAATGTGAGTGCAGTTCATTTAGTCTTTGTTCACTAGACCAATGAATTCACTATTTTTTAATTAATGTTTATTTATTAGAATTAATAAATTCACTCAAAATTTAGTGAAATCACTTGACACACAAAAACATCTTTTGTTATAATGCGTTGCACTTGTAATTATTGAAAATTATGTTCCTTATCCTATTGATGTAAAACTGTGAAACTCTGTTAAGAACATAAAAACGAAATATGAAAAAGAAGAAGAAATGGAGAGACAAAAATGTGGAGCTAAAACTGTAATTTTAAAAACTGGAAGGTGCTAATGGAATCCTAATTCAATCATCTAAGGTGGATCTGCAAGTGGGTAAGTCTGACAACATGCTGTTGCTCCTGTTCTTCACAAAGTTCCTAAGAACCCATATTGCTATTTCAGGCCTTCTACATATAAAGGAGGGTGCACACAAGTGTTGCCCAGTTATTAAAGATATACAATATGTCCACCTAAACTAATGGGCTAACTAGGTTAGGCTGGTCTATTTAACTACCCATAGCCCACCTACCTATATATCCAAGAGCTACCTACCAACCCATCGTTTACTTAACTAGCTACTACTTATGGGCTATTTATCTACCTATGGGTTGTCTACTTACTACCTATCCATAGGCCACCTTCTTACATGCCCAAAAACTAATGGGCTATCCACTCATGGGTTATCTATTTACCTACTTGTCTCTACTCATGTGTTACGTATCTACTTATTTGCTTAAGATAGGGGCTATCAAAAGCTTACATAGGGTTGTCTTAAAGATTACCTAATGATTATTTAGAAAACTACAAAGGGCCAACATAGGGGATTCTAAAAGGACTTCTTAAATTAGGGGATACCTAGGGTGTACTTATGTGGTTATATAAGGGTTATTTAGGGGCTACTTAGGCAGTCACCTAAAGGGATATTTAGGGATTACCTAAGGACCTACCTTGGTTAAGGGATACCTAAGAACTGTTTAATGGATTACATAGGGCTCACTTGGGAGAACCTTTAAGAACTTCCAAAATTAGGGGATATCAAGGGGATTACTATTTAAAGATTACCTAGCGGACTATTTAAAAAATTACCTAAGGATTTTTTAAGTTAAGAAATATTTAGGGGATTATTTATAGAGTTATACGATGAATTATTGAAAAGCTACTTAAAAGGATACTTAAGGATTTTATGTAACCCCTAAAAATCTTTAGGTATCCCATAACCTAGGTAAGCACTTAGTTGTTTCTTTAAATAGTCCCTTAAATGGTCTTTAAGTATCCCGTAACTTAAATAAATCCTTAGGTGTTTCCCTCATAGCCTTCTAAATAGGTCTTATATAGTCCCTTAAATAATCCTTAGATGTCTCATAATCCTTAGGTGTCTCCCTAAATAGACCCTAGGTAATTCCTAAGTATCTATTAACTTAAGAAATCCTTAGTTAACTCCTTAGGTAAGCTTTGTGTCATCCCTTAAATCTCTCTTAGGTATCCCATAACATAAATATGCCCCTATGTAGGCATAGGCAAAATACACAAAACATGAAGAAACTCCAATCATCATGGGTCAAAGAGGTACTTTGAGTTTCCTCATGTTATATTGGGATTATCCTATCCTGCATTTTGATTATTGTCCTCAGTTTCAAGAAAACCCAAGGTCTTGTTATTAAAAAGGTATAGGGGTTTTTTTTTTAAATTATTTTATTTTTCTTTTAATTATTTTTATGTCATAAACATGTTTAATATTTTAGGATTGATAACCTACCTCAATGATAACAACATCATCCTGATAGATTATTAAAATTTGAAATTTTAATACCAAATGATTAGGTTATTAATCAGTTATCAAAAAATTAATAATCGACTGGAAGGTTATCAATACCCAGATTGATAACCGAGGCAAAACTCAATAACTGACCAACACTAGTGCACACTTGGTGGAAACTAGTTGGTAATTAAGTAGGTGGTAGAATTCTCTACTATGGAATGTGCGGAGTACATGCCACTGTGCTTGGTGAAGTGCCTTGGGCACAAAAATATAATGGTTTTCATGATTTGCCCAATGGGCATGTGGATTTTGACCAAGGTTAGGTCAGGTAGACATGTCCATTGTGCCTTCTAAAGTAACTAAAAAGAGGTTGAAAAAGCTGTATGAAAAATATTACATTAAATTAATGTGCATTCACACCTGATGCTTGGCATAACTTTTCGATGATGTGAAATTTGATGTGTCATCTAAGATTCAACTGAAATGATACAACAGAGTTATCTGTAAAGTCAGGCGATTAGCGGGCGAGAATTGCCAGTTTCGGCATAATAGTGCATCAAACGCGTAAATGGGAATGAAAATTTTACAGAAGGAAATAACTGGGACCCAAACTAGTTGTTCCACCAATTTTGGTGGTAAACTGAGTTTCATCCTGTCTTTCCTTTTTCCTGAGCGCCTCCACTGCTGCTACATATATTTTCACTGCTCCTACCTGTACAACTATTATAATTACTCTCGAACCTTGTGCATTAAATGCTGAGTTTCAACATTCCATACCCAGATTTAATAAAATTTCTTCACTTTGCAGAGACCACTGAAAGAGGGGATATGGGCTGAAACAGAGGGTGACTGTACGGATAACTCTAATAACCAAAAAATGTTAGCCAAGCATTGTTCATGCACATAACAACCTCAGGCAAGGAGTGCAGTGCAATTTGAGGGTGCCTTACTCAGCGTAATTTCTTACTCCAGCTTGGAGTGGGAATCTCACACATAAGCTCCCTAGGGCAAGGGTGTAAGGCAATCTGCAACCACAGTTCACGACTCCGTTGTTATGCAAGGGAAGGCGTCGAGTGAACCAATACCCACCAGTGCACCATCTAGGATGACGGATGGTGTGTCTAGACAGAAAACACTTTTTCATTGCATTCTTGTCCTGTACCCAACCATGGTGGTGAGTTAGGTATTAATCATCCACAATGCATGTACCTACTTAAATACTTCCGGAGTTCATCACCTACTTACCTACCCAAATAGTAACCACATTCCCTCCTACATTATATATGATATTTACCCATTTACATAGATAGTGTAAGGGGGGAAGGAGAAGGGTTTACAGGAGAGCTTGGTGACTCAGTTGCAGTTCATACATGACCAAATCATAGCTTGTTTCTAATGGATGGTGCACTGGTGCATGTTGGGTCACATACATAATCCCCAATACGGCTAGATAAACCAATGGCAAATTAATAGGTTCACAAAATAAACAAAAATGTTCACACTCCACAGGTCGCAATTGATGTAGATGGGGAGAAAAAAAAGGCACAAAGATTATGGATGGCAACACATGGGACCCTCTTAGGACGGAGGAAAGAGTGACCTGATGTCGACAAGCAACGACCTCCTCCATTGGAATAAAGATGACCAAAGGGATAACCACCAAGTTAACACACATGTATGTCTGAATGGAGATTTTATGTGTAGGGTAATGCCCCAGGGGCAGGGCTGAGGGTTGGCACACATTGTTGTTGATCTCAAGTAATGCCCCAGTGCAAACTTAATTGAATTGCACAATCAGCCAAGCTTGACCCCTGAATGCCAATGCTTAAAGAGTCCAGAATGGGATTTTTTGGAATTTGTAAATTGGTGTGGACAAGAGAAATTTCAATATTTCTACATGTCTAGTCTCCTGCAATCTCAATCTGGCTTTGCAATCTCATCATCCTTTTTTTTTTTTTTTTTGTTGTATTTTTGTTGAATCCACCCCTTTGTTTTTTAATCCCATTTGTGGATGAGTAGATTGGACAAGATTTCAAACCGAGGTTTTGGACTAGGGAACCTTGCATGCAAGAGGCCACAGCTTTGATTATATGTGATAACCCACAACCTCAAGCTGGTTATCAAACATAACCAGTTGTCTTCAGCAACAAGTTATGGTGGCAGAGCAATGGGACATCATAACACTTTGCATGCCTCCCTCCACACACAGGAGTTCTGGCTTCGAACCCACATGCAGTGAACCACTAGCGTTCTCCCATGCCTCCTGACAACCAGTTATGAATAGAGTATGTGAAAAATGGGGTATAGAAGTTTTAGGCTCTTGGGTGTTAAGTCTGCTTTTGAGGACTCTTTGGTCTGAGACTTTTCAGTTCGGGCGTCCTGTGCATAGTTCGACCTGTATACCAGTTTGAGAGTGGTGTCTTTCTACCAGCTGTGAAAATTAATAAACAGTTGGGAAATTGGCACAGTTGAATCTGCTAGCTACTTCAAAGAGAAGTTCAAGCACAATCAGCTGCATTTCGGTTGGGAAATCAGTCCTAAGCTTTACACAGAAGTGCATAAAACAATCTTCCAAGAAGTCACCCACTCATGGAATATATGCCTGCCAGTGTTGTCCTAACATGGAGCTGCTGGTAGTAGACTTGTCTTCATGGCTTCCATTAAGCTCTGGGTTAGAGGTAAACATGATCATTTCACAGTAGTCCAAACCTGTTTAGTGATCACATACCAGCAAGAACTTCAGGAGTCTCTCAGAGATTCGTATCTTTCAGAGTCTCATCCCTTTTGTTCTCCCAGGGCCATTGTTCCAAAATACTGTCATGTGGTGATGGGTTCCATCTGTTCTTAAACAGCAAGATCAAACTACTTTACACAAATTCCTCCAGTAGAAAATGATTTATCATCAACACTGCAGATTCTGCACTAATGTCATTGCTTTGGTTTTCATGTTAGTTTCAGTTCAATGTACTCGGTCAAGTGCCTTGCTCACCTTCCATGAAACATGAACAAAGTAAAAACTGTGCTCCTAGGATGCAGAACTCCTAAGATGCAGCACACAAATCCAAGGTTCAAAGAAAGGGTATACCTGCAGATGATTACAAACCTCTCCTCTGATTGGGCTTTTCAAAAGAGAACATCTGTTGTTGAAAGTGACAGTTTCTCAAGACCAGACATTGGACACTGACAATTCAACCTGTGACTGACTGCTGAAACAGAATGCAAAGGAAAAATTCAATACATCGAATCAGTGCTTATAATAATCTTGGGCTGCAACAATGAGAATCATTTTCAGGTGTTGTTGGGTGGCAACTAAAGTTCTTGAACATGCATTTTTACAGTTTGCGGATAGTGATATATCACCCAGTTTGAGGATACAAATGTGAGGAACCCATTGAGAAGCTCAAACTCATGTGTGCTGGATAGATTGATTAAGCTTCACAAGGGTTGAGAGGATAGTCAAAGAACCAATTTTGCCTCCTTTAGAGGTTAACCCAAATTACAAGAAGTGCAGTCTTGACCACACAGAACAGATATGAATTCACTTCTAAACAATGATCACATATCCCCACCAAATTTATACTTCTGGAGTTACCATATGCATTTAGAAAAACTCACATCAGCTGGACTCTAACCTTAATTTAACCTCTGTCAAACTAGAGAAAACCTTCTGACTACTGAATCCGAGTCGAATACTTGGGGGGGATCACATTTATCCTAATTACAATGGCAAATCCAAGACCTCCTTCCAAAAACTTGTAGGATGGACAAGAGACAAGCCTCATGTGTTGATTTTCCCAGACACAATTTGCTGACTTAGGAACAAACTGGTCACGATTGGCTTGTCATTTCTTCAACATCAAGCTCAACAGCCAAAACTGGAGAATCCACATGCATTGCCTCATCACTACACAAACCAGTGATAGATTAGAAACACGTGTGAGGGAGGATGTACCCCCCTAGATCAGAGACAATAGACACAAATAACTTATCCTGAAAAGTTGGAGGGCAATGCATACTTCTGTATAATAAGCAGTCATAGGAGTTCAAAAGAATGTCATTCTACATGACATGTGTCAATAAAGCTTTTGCTACAGAAAGAGGTAATCAATAAAGGGGCTGCTCTTCACCTGTTTTGGACGAAACCATGTTCAACTGCAGAGCGGCTGTAATAGATGGCTCTTCCGATTATATTGCTCATCCGTAGTGGGCCAAAGGTCCGGCTATCTACAGCCTCCTGCAAACCACCAACTTGAAGTCATGACAACTGCCAAAGCTCTGCTACTTTTCTAGCAAAACTTGAGCACGCTTACTGCTTCCATGCACTGCATGATCAGTGCTCTATGCATGTACTTTTGTAATCCTAAACACTGAGCATTCGAGGGTTTCTTTCTGTGCCAGAACAATCCCCAAGTACATACAACCTTTGCAACAACACAAACAGCAATTAAACCTCAAATGATAGGCATCCTGTGACCACTTGAATTGTCAAATTTTACTGAAGAGTCGACTTTAAATCATTGTCCCTGAGATTGGCTTCACTGGATTTCTTTTGTTTGGAAGAAGCTCCTATAGCAAGCATGTGGTTCATTTTCTGCCCATGACAGTCCCTACCATAGCATGATTGGTAATCTTAATTCATAGAACAGGCACTGAATTGTCTCACAGTAGGTAAAAAGGATCTAAGAAGGGGCGTTTGCATACAGATCACCAGCACTCTGCTCTCCATAGTATAAGTTCTTTCATCTCACATGCATGGATATTACAAAAAATTGATGTCAATAAAAAGAGTGTTCTAAATATTGTCAAAATGTGAAATTAGAGTCCCCACAAAATAAAAACAAACAAACAAAAACAAAAGTTGACCTTCCATACCAATACCTTGGGGCTTATGCCTTCGTTGTCACAAAGCACCCAGCAGGTTCCAGGCTCTAATTTGAAACCCTCATCATCATCATTTGATGAGACCATCTCCTCTCCTTCTAATGCTGCAACCCGTCGGACAAGCTCCCTTTCTGGATCATCTGGATCCTTCAACATGACAACATCCCCCACAAACACTGACCTGCGACAGAGAATGACAGAATGTTATCACAGTCCCAAAGATGTGAATTCTGTCTCCTTGACAGCAACTCAAGCAAGTGATAGATTTGTGCAGTATTTCAAGGGATTATAATGGATATGCCACAACCCAACATTTGAAAGACTACCAATCAAAAGTATCCAAGGTAAACTTATAGTACACTAATCAGGACTGTAAAACCTATCACTGTATTAGGGCAAGCAAGTGATCCAAGCCACATGGAAACTCTAGAATTGCCAATACCAGATAAGAGGAGTGTGCTTCCACCAGTTGACCAGATGTGACCTACCATTTTCTGTGGAGCTTTGGATACAAATCCCTCATCCATAACCAAATTAAGTGAGTCTCAACTTTAAAGCAGCATATGAAGATGTACCCTTTTTTGGGCATAGAGACAGCTCCAAAAATTGTCGCATGTTAGATATGAGAAAATTAAGTGATTTTAGTTCACACACACTCATAAACATCATGCAGGAGTGGCATCATCCCAAGGTCAGTGTACTGAATGGAAGTTACATTTGACCTTGGACTAGGCCTTGGAAGTGATCGGATAAGTAATGTCTCCCCCTGACTTGCAAAAGTTGGTGTCATCTCTGCACCTTTGAAAAGCCGCTTGAATGTGAGACGACCTTGTACTACATTCTTGACAACATGATCATATATTTCTCTCTCCTTGATTTTCCCCAGCTCATAACTCTGCAGCAAAATTTATATCCATTGGCAGGTTTGAATCCCCCCAAAAAAAAAAAAACCCGCCATGGCCTATCCTTGAATCCTGTTTCAGGATTGTCAAGCCTACAATTCTAGAACAAAAAGACACGACCACAAATGCAAACTGCAGCAAAATGAAGCATCCTGGGACTGCATGAATTCCATGAAGGAAGCGAATTGGAGACAAGGGAGAGAGAGAGAGAGAGAGATATACCCTGATACTTTGAGCAAATGAGACTCTGATCTTTGTTAGGAAGTATCGTGCCCATGTCACTGGAGATCCCATGGTCTCCGATTTCCTCTAACACCTGTAAATGCACCACCCCAGCAACAGGGTGAAACTGCCTCTCTACTTGGAGGAATACCCATCCACTCTTCTTCTTCTTCTTCTTCTTCTTCTTATTCTTCCCCATCTCTTTTTTCTCTCCGACGACGACTCTTCATAACATCTATCTGCAGAACTATGGCTACAACAGAAAATCCCTAAAAACTCGATACAGTAAAGTAAAATCTCGTTTGAAAACAACACAAACCTTTGCTCAAATGTGCTCTTGGGCTGCTTCGTGATCTGCCTCGGGAATAAATTTTTTGATCTCACCAAGTAATAAGATAGAATATCCGCTTCCTTGCCCCCGCTACACCCACCCAAAACCCCCTTCGAGCCTTTTCGCTTGAAACCCTAAAAATGAGAAAGGGGAAAAGAGAAAGGAACACCTTGGACCAACAGATTTCTACGTTTGTCTACTGATCCCAAAAACCCTAGAGAAAAAACCCCACAAAACCCTCCACCTTCAAACTCCCAAAAGCCACAAGTCGCGCGCATAGGTGCTGTACTACCTACGCTCAGCCGGAGTCTTCTGTGTGATCCTTCTTCGACGGTCGAGATCACGACACGTGTTCATAACACATGTGATCTTTGGCCAGATTCTGAATCTTGCCTGATCCCTGTTCAACTTTGACCTGGAATCCACAGTAATTTTTGTTGGCTCTACTTGCCTGGGAAAATGTTAAACAGGCCAAAGGTCTTGAATGCCACCATACAAACGGACTACCCCCCATGTCATCATGACGTCATCCTTCCCCTCGCCCCTCCATTTCCCTCCCCGCATAACAAGCCTTTCGTACATTGACATCAATTTTGTCCGTGTTACCTATTTTGTGTAACAAACCATTGACATTGCACATGTTTTGTGCTTTGTATTGCACAGTTTTGCAACATCTCCTTCCATTGTTTCTTTACACACCTACACCCATTGTCAAATGCTCTCCCAACACCTCTGGTTCTTCTCCAGTGCCTTCATTGTTGATTGATTGCATCGATACAACTACTACAAGTGCTTCTACAACACCCTATCTAGGTACATGCATTGCCCAATTCGAAAGTCTTGCATTGTTTGTAATTTGTTTGCAAAAATTGCATGTTATTAACTTTGTTGTAGAAACTACGTGTAGAAGAAGTTATCTCTATTTTGCAAGCTTGGATTCATGAATTACAAGTGGAAGATCATTTTTCAATCCCTTTCCAAACTTGCCAAGCACACAATTTTGTCCGAATGTTGTGTGCCTACATGGAGATGTCTCTTTCCTTCCCTCTTCATTGTTACCTTCATTAGTTTGGTCAAAGTTTTCAACATCTTGCATCTCCCAAAGAGATCTGAATTCCCCCTTCTTGATTAAATAGATAGCAACTCCTTGATCGCATGTTGCTTCTAGGCACTATTCCTTCATCCAATTTCAACTATGCTCAACGACATTCTACAAAGATCTAGCTCTTCTTTGTGGACCCTAGAGTCAAAAAGGTATGCATTGTTCAACAATTTCCCTTGTAACATGTACATACTATTAAGTCTTCTTGTTTCCATGGTTTTTTTTTGTTTCTTATCCTTCGTAAACTACAATTCATTTGAAACGAAGCATTCAATCAGATTGTAGTCGTAGGCTTTCCCTTGTAACATGTATGCCCACAAATTGTCCCCATTTTGTGTTGACAATGTTTTTGTGGTGCCTTTGCAGATCAATTGAATCACATTGTGTATCCTACAGTTCATTTCAACAAGGTATTCATTCCAAGCAACCTCAATCTATCCTTTATAACATGCCCACAAACTGTGTTTAATTTGTTATTTTGCCTAAATTACTTATTCTATCAACTCAACCTTAATTAAAACATGACTTACTAAATGATTTTAATTCCAAGTAACATGTCCATGCCTTGTAACAAGCCCCCTCTTACAATATTTTACCTTGTGAGTCCTTTGATGGAATTTGTTTGATGGTGTTATAACTAAGTCCATTTGCTCAGATAATACAATGATCCCAATTTCATGTAACATCTCACAACATGTCTTGGAACATGTCCTTACTCATGAATTGTTGATCTTATACCTTGTTCATTAGGGTATGTAACTAACTTTGCCCTCTCTTATAACCACTCCCACTTGCTTTGATGTGGTCACCCCAATTATTTCATGTGACATCTGACAAGGTTCTAAAGTTGTCCCTATAGGTCCATTGAGCCACAATTTGTAACCTATAATTCATTTCAAGAAAGTACTCAATCTATCCTTTGTGACATGAAATATCAAATTAAAAATCAGATTTTACATGGAATAAAATGTTACACCCATTTAGCTTCATTATAAGATGTTAAAGTACCTTAGCAAAGACTTTTATCAATTTACATTACACTTCACAACCTAGGCCCACACATAAATGATTTCAAAATTTCCATGGCATCGTCTTTGAATGTGTTTTGAGGGCTTTCAAAAAAAATTTGTTTGAAATTTTTTAAGTTCAATATTTGAAATCACTATAAACTTTGTCTATTTTTTTCAAAAACATTAACATAAATATTAATGATGTAATTTAAAAAATTAGTGGTGAATTTCCATAATTTTGCAAACATGAAAATGGGCCATCAACATCAACAAATGATTTTTAATCAAACAACTTTTAAAAAATGATTAAATTTTTTTTAATGATATAATTTTAAAATGGGTTCTAGGACTTGTAGCCAAAATTAAAAAATGTTTAAAAAACTTTATACCTCCATATACATGGTTTACAACCAAAACATGATTAAATCTTCTTGTGGACGATCTTGAAGAACACCACAAATTTGAAAAAATGAAATAAAAAATCATTCATTTATTCACCTATAAATATTTAAACATAAACTTGTAACAAAACAAGCCTTAAAAAAAAATCATGTTTAAATACAAATATTGATAGTTAATTATTAAATTATTATTATAAATTATTATTTTATTTCTATTTGTAATAATTTATTGAAAGAAATTTTTAATTTTATAAAATTCAAATTTTAAAAAATTAATAAATTTTTAAAAACATGTTTTTTTTTCATACACTAAAAATGGAAAAAAATTGGGGATTATTTTTATGGGTTTTTGGTGTGGCATCATGAACATTTGTAATAAATTTGTTCATGATGCCTAAAAAATTAGGAAAAAACATATATTCTAATTTCAAAAAATTTAAGATCTGAAATAATTATAATTTAAAGGTTTACATGCATTCTAGACTTGGCATGCATGAACATTTGACCTAATCATTAACACATTCAAATATAAATGTAAAAACATGCCTAACTTTTATACATTTATTTCAAAACATTGTGGTGAATGCAAAATATAATTTTGTGAGTAACGGATTTAACACATTCAAAGTGATTGATTCGAGTCATGTACAATGTTGATTATTCAAGAATTGTGAAAAAGTTCATTAACCCATCCAAATATATATATGTGAAACATTAAATTGTTATGTTTTAATATATATTGGTAAGTGCAATATGCAACATTTGAATAATGGTTTTAATAAGTTCAAGGTGAATGATTCAATTCATGTAAAAATGTTGATAGTTTAAAAAATGTGAAAAAACTCACTAAACCATTTAAGTATAATGGCAAAACATTGAGTTCCATGCATGTGTTTCAATATATTTTAATAAATGCAAGATGTAATTTATGAGTAATGGTTTTAACATATTATAAATGACTAATTTGATTCTTGTACACATGTTGATAATTGAAGAGATGTGAAAAAATCACTAATTTGTTCTAATATAAATATGAAGTCTTAAATTGTTACACGTATTTTAATAAATTATGGTAAGTATAAAATGCAACTCATGAATAATGATTTCAACATGTTAAAAGTTGATGGTTCAATTCATGTACCATGTTGATGGTTGAAGATATGTTAAAAAAATCATTAACTCATTAGAGTGCATTATGTAAATAATGTTAAAGGCTATTTCAATTTTCACATCAATAAATTTAAATTATTAAAATATAAAATAGGGTCCAAATTATACTCATAAGTGAACAACTTAATGAACATAAAAACTATGAATAATATTGATTATTAATTAGTGCAACAAGCCAATTACAAATTTAAGATGGTGAAATGTAGTTGAATGTAATCAAATCAAACAGTAGTCACAATGTCTAGGGGTCAAAAAGGACAAGATTTCTTCTTGTGCATGTTCTTCTTCATTGACTTGTTATGGATTTCAAGGTCACAAAATCATTAATATGAAACATCTTTTTGTTTTTCCTTTTATTGCACTAATGGATGGGGATTGTTTGAATTGTTTCACAATACCCAATTTCTCTAGTATCTTGCAAAATTCAAAAAATCTCCCATGTCAATGGGCAAATAATATTGTTGACTTGGGATCCACCACTACAATGTTTTAAGTGCAACTTGTGAATTCATGGGTAAACTTGTGCTTTTGGTCAAAAATTAATAAATTGTTGTGTTGTGGGTGCTTTCATATTTTAGCACAAGGATTTTTGTTTCAATGTTAGTGATTATTTACTATATTATAAAAATATAGATTGAAGTGTAGATATGCACATGGAGGTCAAAGAATTGAGTACAATTTGTGAAGAGGTTATTATTCTTTTGAAAGGTAGTGGCATTTAGAACTCTCTGTGTCACACATCCAATATTTCATTTTTTGGGAGGGTTTAATGTTGCCCAATCACTAAATTACAAAATTCAAGCACAATGCCACAGAAGTGGAATGGGAGGAACAAAAAGTTTATTGCACAAGTGCTAGTTGTATAAGTGGATCATGGGGGCCCAAGTTAGAATGATTTTGGTATTCCGCAAGACCCAAGCCCAAGTGATCATCATCAGGTTATAGTTGGAGTAATGTATGTGGAAACATGTTTGACAACATGCATTGCAACCTCACCATAGACCATGGTGGACAATGTTTTTATGCAAAAATGCATTGAACATTTTCTCAAAAAGTGGCCAAGCTATTTTATAGGTGTTTTTTCTTAGTAGTTATGCATTTTGTTCTTCCTTTTTAGGTGTTTGGTGAAATTATTTTCTATCAATCAAGTTTTTATGTTTTGAATGCATGTCCCTAGACTAATGATCAATAATCACTAGTTTAAACTACTTGTTCCTTCTTTTCTTTCATGGTGTTTTTAATCCTTTTTATTGTTAATTTATTCTTTTTTATCTCTTGAGTTCTTTTGTGCCTTTTAGATGTTATTGGGTTTTATTCTTGTTTGGAAATGAAATTTGTCAATAAGTATGTAGAACTTCTAGGAGTTGAATGGATGTTGTATGAATGGAAAGCCAAAGTTTTTTTTGTTTGTGTAAAAAATGACTCATTCTTTCTCTGTGTTTCAATTAGCCTCTTCAAATTTATTATTGTTAATAGATAAAATATACATTTCTAAAAAAACATGTACACAATAACTCATTATTCCTATGCATGCATGTTCAAACTAAACACAATGTATAGATTCAAATTCAAAAGATAACAAGACAACTCTATGAATGTTATTGCAAATGAACAAAAATCCAAAAGATTCAAACTCACTTCCTTAAATAGGCTAGGTGATTCTTACTATTAACTAAAATAGTAACCTAACATCAATTCAAATATGACGCACTAACTAGTAACTAAAATAGTTATTTAACTAAGTAAAAAATATATATTATTAATAACTAGTTAGTTATTATTTATCAGATTCCAATTTAACACTTAAAAAGGTCAAATCCATACTTCATACATGTTAATATCTAATCTATAAAAGAACTACAGATTAACATTAGTAAAAATTAAATCTATGTTTAATCCATGTTAATATCTAACTAATAACTATAGGATTAACACTTACAAGGTTAACATTCTTTGTCAATTCTTAAAGAGACTATAATGTTATTTAATTATTACTTGCATGGATAAATGTAATAATTTTGTGTTTGTTTATAAAAAGTATTATGTTTCTTTAATTTTCTTTGAATTTACGTATATATATATATATATATATATATATTTATTTATTTTCATGCCATTTTTACATTTTGAGACCCATAGATTTTGCACAGACATATTGTTTTACAATTTTTGCATAGATTCTATTAAAATTTTGTGATATTGTGAGTTTGTGACAAAAAGCCACAATGGACTCCTCTTCCACAAAATTATCAAATGAAATTGAAATTTTAGTTTCTTCTTTCAATTTGAAACAAATGAAAATGATAAAACTTAAAATGTCATTTAATAACCAACATCACCTTTGGATTTATTAATAACACAAGCAAACATAATAAGGGAAAGGGGTGAATGCACAATCAAGTGGTTCAATATCAGCTGATTTACAATCCTTATAAGTCCATATAATTTTTTTTAAATGACTCAAATGGACATGGTTGTTATTTTTTTTAAAATCATTATTTTAATATTTGATTATTATGTTCAATTATTGATAAACCTTCCCAAATCTATGTGAAAATTTGTATTTAATGTAGGTAATGTCATTTTTTAATTTGGAAGTCTTGAAAAGAAAACTCACAAAGTCCATATGAATAATGATCCATGTAAAACTTTCAAAAAATATGCTTTTGGAACAAAAAAAATTGAAAATCAAACAAAATTACAATTCATATGGACTTATGAAAATATGGTCAAATTTTAACCATTCAAAAACCCCTAATTATTAAATGGCTAAGGTTTTCAAAGGAAAGATTCTTCATATGAGTTTATCATTTTGTATTACATCATATATTAAGTCCCAATAACAAATTTGGAATGTGAATCAATATAATTTTTTTCATTTTGTGATGTTTTAGTTAGATCCATATTTTTCAACTCCAAAAGTCCATTACTTCTAACAAATGGGGTTTTTATCAATAAATAAGCACATAATTCTTTTCATAATGTAAATTGTTAATCTCCTAATAATAATATGCTTGCTATAAAAGAGAAAAATTATTTTTTGAAATTACAATGCCTCCTGAAAAAGGATAATTTTGCTCACAAATTTGCAAAAGAAAAAAACAAATTGTTAGAACCTACTACAAATTAAAATTAATTAAAAAAATTGTAACATAAGTATTTTTCATTACAACAATACATTAAATTAAGAACTTAACTTGTCTTTCCTTGGTGTATTCAAATTTTTTAGGCCCAAATTGGATTCAACACATGCCTTGTTCCACTATTGCTAATGTTTCCCAAAATTTTTAAACCATATTAATATACATTTCTACAAATTTCCTTATAGTGTATGTCAAGTCTTTACAAATGTTTTCATCCATTGGAGCATATTGATAGGCCTTGGAAAATGCATGCCCAGAAAGAAATGACTTGATAATTTTCCTCCAAACTTGAAATGTCACAACTTATAGGTGCTTTTAATGCAATAATCATTGTGTTCAACTTACACCTTCATCTTTCACATAAATAACAATTTTTTTCTTCAAGTTATACTTTTTTAATAACTCAATCAAGTTTATGCCCAAAGTTTTCCCAGAAGTATTTATAGCTTCAAAAAGACCAAGTATACCATGTTTTGGTTACCAAACACCTTTTTAAAAATTAATCACAAGGGCAAATATGTCATGCACTCCTTTTGACATCTAAAGGTCAAAGCTCGATGTCATAGAATTACATTTTGCCAAAGTTAGTAAACATACAACTATTTAGTTTTTCCCACCAACTTAAGGAAAATCTCTTGTGAAAATTGATTTCTGGAAGGAAAGAGAAGTTTTGGACACAAATGCAAACATATGTGCTTCATCCACAAACTTTTTACAAATTGCATGGGTAGATGATTTTAAACAATCAACAAGCCCATATTTTCAAAAAAAAAATTCTCATGCATATGATCCTTTTGGAAAGGATCTTTGGTAGTGAAAGAATTGATAATTGCAATGCTAGATGAATTTGATTTTTTTTGGCAAGTTGTTTTTCCAATTCTCCTTCAATGGACTATTTACTTCCTCCACAAACATTTTTTGCAATAATAAAATGTCCTAAATTCACATGTTTTTTCAATGTTGTTGTTATTCCATTTGTTGTATTATATATGATTAAACCTTTCCTTGCTTGAATTTTAGGATTACAAAACAAGATTGGACTATTGTAACAAAGAATACATTTCAAGGTTTGAAGGCATTTCACATCAACATTTTTGTTATCAAACAAAAAATAAATAAAAATACCAACATAAAGAATTTTTATCATGTGCTTTCCAAATTTTTCTTTGAGCATGCAATTTTTTTTTTGTTTTCTTCATTGTTTGTTTTTCATTTTTTGGATTTTGGCTACTTTTTTTTTTGAAAATTGGGGTTTATTTCACATTCTTGCAAAACATTTTTTTTCCATTACATCATTCATGAACATCTTAGATGTATTTTCAATCATCGTATTTTCATTTTTAGAGGACTGGGCCATTTTCAATTTTCACAAAAAATTGAAACTCTAAGATGGAAGAAAAAAACCCAAAAAATGTATGATAAACCAAAACACCAAAACCTATCCTACAACATAAAATGGAAGCAATTACAAAAATATTTACAAATTATTCAAAAAAAAAATTGTTCTTTTGGTAAGCAAATAAAAGATGTTTATGTTGATGTTGGATTCTTTTAAAAATTCGTCCAATTTTTTTTAATTTATTAAACAACCCAAAAATAGAACCTTTTTGGGAAAAAAATAAATAAATGGAAAAAATGGACAAAATGAAAAAAGAAAAAGTGGAAAGACTCATTTTTTTCTTTTGTTTCCAATTGCAAAGGAGCTCCACCACATGCACAAGGCAATGGGTAAGGTAATACTTCACCATGGCATAAGCAACACAACAAACTAGTAACAACAACAATAATGAAACAAACTGATAATAACACTAGAGAGGGTAAATGGTGATGGTGGGTACTTGGTAACATGAACTGTACAACAACGTGATGGACCATCAATTCGTCACTTGTAATGCGGTGGTGATGGTGGTAGTACCACACTAAAACACATGCAATGAGAATAACAACTAGTAACGTAAAGGAACTATGTGGTATATGCATCGTCTAATGACTCATTTAAGGTAGATATAACATTCACAAGAGTCACAAGCAAGTTTTTATAAATGATGCATATGGATATGGTTTTAAATTCTAAGATTTCATTAATGTAAATCTTTGACTACTAAAGTTTCAGTCACTTATGAAAGTTTTTAAAACTAGGTCAAAACCCATATTGAAAAATGTTGTTGTTAGATGATATGGTAAAATCATTTTGAAAATCCTAAAAGAAAAACCCATAAAGTCCATAAGAATAAAAATTCATTTAATTATTTCAATTATGTACCCATTGGGCATAAATTTTTTGATAAACAAAAAGAAAATTCATTTCAAAAAGAATTTTGAAAACAAGGTCCAATTCTAACCCTTCAAAAGTTCATAACTACCATTTGGTTAAAGTTTCTCCAAAAAAAGTTCACGTTTAACTTTATGATTTCATTTTTTAACCCATGTTTAATCATTATAAACAATTTGAAATTGAGTTAATATGAATTCTTGAATATCTTAACAATCTAGTCAACTAATCAATCCATATTTTTTGTTTTTAAAAGTTCACTATTTATAATGCATGCATTATTTTCAAAAAATAATTGTGCAAATGTCTTCATAATCAAGTTGTTAATATAAAATGAGTCATCATTTAATGAATTTGAAATTAAATTATTCACCATAAACATATAAACACAAAACACCCTATAAAAATTGTTATTTTGATTCCAAAAATGAGCCACCATACCTTGCATTCATCCAATGTGAAGAAGCAATGCAAAAGAACAAGAACATAAGGGGGTTTAAGTGAGTACCTAGGAGCAATGCGACGAATTAGTAATAGCACCAACAATGTGATGAACTAGCAACACCAGTAACATGATAAATTAGTAATAAAACTAGCAATGTGACATTGTTGGGGAATTAGTAATAGGACTAGCAACATGATGAACTAGCAGTAGGACTAATAATGTGATGAATCAACAACATGATGAATTAGCAGTAGCATTAATAACACGATGAACCAACAACACCAATAACATGACAAACCATGAACAACACTAACAACATGACGAACCAATAGTAGAACCAACAATGTGACAAATGAATAACAACACTAACAACCTGAAGGAACAACACAAAGGAGCAACCAAAGGAGGCACGTGAAAAAGCAACACAAAGGATCAATGTGAGAGAAAATGAACCGCTAATCATGATTAGGAATGGCCAACCCCAAATGGGTTTTTATACCAATGAGTGTCACTTGGGCTTCCCACCTAACAATTAATTTAATCTAACTACTAAATTAAACCCTAAACTAACCTAATCTAATTACTAACTTGAGAATTGGGTTTTGGTTCTCTCATAAAACTGACCCGGTTCTCAATAGCCTAGTTCTCCTTGGGGTGAAAATAATCAATCCAGTTATCAAACCAGTTATCACCAAATGTGACACCAATTGGTTCTCATTGTGAGAACCGGTTTGCAAACTGATGTGAAAACCAGAGGTCCTAGTGAGAACCACCCAACACTGGTTTAAACTACTTCAATACCAAG
>Ga0116227_10002474_pt1 | contig 41890 bp, 41 predicted proteins | sample S1TSphgellanicum_FD_89693 | JGI IMG/M metagenome (GOLD analysis project Ga0116227, IMG submission 89693) | Host-associated microbial communities from peat moss isolated from Minnesota, USA - S1T2_Fb - Sphagnum magellanicum MG | ecosystem: Host-associated > Plants > Peat moss > Unclassified... | reverse complement strand
CGAGAGCCTGCCGGGTGAGGAGCCTCTGACGAACTGCCGACAGAAATCTCGAAGACCGCCGCAAACTCCCGATCCCTGCCGTTAACGTCCCACGAGTCCACGCACTGCATCCGAAGGGCTGTCCGCGAACGTCTTTGGTACATGCGAGGTGGCCCTGGATGGAACTAATTGCAATTTTGACGGCGCTGACGATTCTCGGCGTGCTTGCCATCGCGAGCTCCCAGCGAACCGCTTCGGACGTCGAACGTACGATCCGCGAAGCGATCGAACGCGGCGTGCTCACCGACGCGTCGCTCATTCCGAAGCTTCGAGAGCCCGCCGGCTTGAGCGACTTCGAACGACTCAACCTGATGGGAATGATGACGCTGTTCGCGAGCGGCGGCATCGTCTTGGTTGCCTTCGTGTTGATCGTGGCCGTCCACGGCGCGCCGGTTCCTCTCTTCGCAATCGCGATTTTCGCGGCGACGCTGGGTGTGGGCCTGATCGCGTGCGGCCGATGGTTGAAACGAACGCGCCGTCAGGCGTAGGAATGGCGCCGGAGGATAGCGATGCGGAGCGCCGCATGGTTCTCCTCGCGACCAGCGGCGACGTCGTGGCATTCGAAGGCCTGGTCCAGCGTCATCGCGCGTACGTCGAAACGCTGATCCGGCGCGCCTGCGGAAATGCCGTGCAGGCTGAGGACCTCACGCAGATCACGTTCATCAAAGCGTGGCAGAGCCTCCATCTGTTACGCGAAAGCGGTGCCTTTCGCACGTGGCTGCGGCGGATCGCCCTCAACGTCGTCGTCGATGCCGTGCGGCGCGGTGCGCGCGAAACCGCGCCCTTCTCCGAGGACGGCGCCGATCGGGCCTCGGAACCACTCGAAGACGCGATCGTCGCGCGCCTGGACGTCGACCGCGCGCTGGCGCGCTTGTCGTTCGGGCAGCGCGCATGCGTCGTACTCGCCTACGGCGAAAAGATGAGTCATCCGGAGATTGCGGCAGCGCTCGAGATCCCGGTCGGAACGGTCAAGTCACATATCGCACGCGGCTTGACGACGCTCCGTGGGCTCATGCACAACCGGGAAGGCCGCCATGAACGAACTTGAGAGTGAATTATCGCGGGCCTTGGCGGAGCCGGGGTCCCACGACGATCGCGACCTCGCCGGCGGCGTGCGAATGAATCTCGAGCGCGACATCGGTGCGCACCGGAGGCTGGCGCTCGCGGGTGCATTCGCCGCGTTCCTGACCGCGGCGGGTGCGTCGGCTCTGATCTGGAAGCTCGGCGAGGCGGCCCTGACGGGCTGGGACACGAGCCACGGAACCGGCATGCTGTTTTTGCTGCCTCTCGTCGCGATGGTCGCACTCGTCGGACTGGCGGCCTGTTCCGTCGCGGGCCTGATGCTCAGACCGCGGCGCTGGTAACGCCCGAGCTCTGACCCACCGTTATCGGATCTGGGCTACGTCAATCCGCGTGACCCGGCGCAGGAAGCGTCGACGTATCGCGAGTAGTCCGCTGACGCTCTAACCGACGTCGTCGCATCGAACCGTTCACCCTACTGAAGAAAGTAGCCATCTGTGCTGAAGTACCGTAAGATCCTGGGGCTTGCCACCGCGATGCTCCTGGTCACGGCCACCGCTGGACTCGCCTTTCCGCAAAGAAACGCCGCGTCGGCACGAGCCGCGGTCAGAGATTTGGGACCCGCCGACGGCGCCCGGCCGATCTCCGTGACCGTTCACCTGAAGCTTCCGAATCAAGCGCTATTCAGCAAAACCGTCGATGCCCTGTATGACCGCCATTCACCGACCTTTCACCACTGGCTCACCGACGCGCAACTTCGGCAATTCGGCCCGACGGCCGCGGCACTGGCCGCGGTTCGCGCTGAACTCGAGCGCAATGGCTTATCCATCACATCGGTCGCTAGTGGTGGATTTTCGATCCAAGCGAGAGGCACGATCGCGGCGATCGAACGGACCTTTCACACCGACATCCATCGATTCGCTCGCAACGGCAAGTCGTTCCTAGCCAATACGCGTCCGCCGACCTTGAGCGGCGCGGCAGGTCCCTACGTGTCGCTCGTTTCGGGGTTGGAACGCCATACCGTCGAGCCGGCTCTCGCATACGCGCTCGATCCCCGGACGAGAAAGCCGTACGCCGCGGTGCCGCTCAGCAAGGTGACCGCTTCAGGCGGTCTCGCCTCGCTCACCACCGATGATATTTTGGGACCACAGCAAACGTTCAAGTATACGACGAACGCAAAACTGCCCGCCGCGGCCTACACCGGCCTTTCCTACGATCCCGTCGCGACGCTGACTCCCGATTATACGCCCAAGCAACTCGAGGACATCTACGGCTTGAACGCCGCGTACGCGAAGGGTCTCGATGGAACCGGTCAGACGATCGTTTTGCTCGAAGGGTATGGCTATCCAACGGCGCTCTCCGATGCCAACGCCTTCAACAGATTGGCGGGGTTACCGCTGCTCAACGGCAGCAACTTCGCGATCGTCTATCCCGAGGGCGTGCCCAATCCGCAAGTCGGTATCGTGTCCGGCTGGTATGATGAAATCGCGCTCGACATCCAATGGACGCATTCGATCGCGCCGGGAGCCAAGATCCTCGTTGTGGCTACCAACGGTCAGGACGACCAAGATTTCGAGGCATCGATGCAATACATCGTCGATCGCCACCTCGGGTACGTCGTCTCGGACAGCTGGGAAGAAGATCAGGACTTCTTCGCCGGCCCCGATGAACAGAAGGGCTTCGAGGACGTTCTCATCGCCGCCGCCGCCAAGGGTATCTCGTTTCAATTCTCGACCGGCGACGGCGGTGACGACGGTTTAGGAACTCCCGTGGGTGCTGCCGGCGTGCCTTCCGTCTCGCCGCACGCGACCGCCGTGGGCGGAACAGCGATCGTCAACGGCAAAACGACTTTCGTGCCCCTTGGCTGGGGGGACGACTTCGACGAGATCGTCTCGGAGGGCTCACCGTTTGACCCGCCGACCCAGGCCGTAAATGAGTTCTTCTTCGCCGGTGGCGGCGGTGGCGAAAGCGTCTACTGGCCCAAACCGGCGTGGCAGAGCGCGCTTCCCGGAAGCGGTCGTCAAACGCCCGACATTTCGGCCCTGTCCGATCCGCAAACGGGCGTGCCGATCGTCTTTACCGATCCGTCGACAGGAAAACAGGTCGTGCTTCCCGGTGTTGGTGGAACGAGCTTAGGATGTCCGATCTTCACGGCGTTCTGGGCGATTTCCGACCAGAAAGCGGGCCACCCGCTTGGCCAGGCAGCGCCGACGATCGCCGCGCTCAAATCCGGCGTCACGGATGTGCTGCCGATGACCAGCAGCATCTTTTCCGGTTCCGTCACCGATGCCAAAGGCACCACGAAATACTCTGCCGCGCAGCTCTTCGCGCCGCTGGGATTCAGCCAGACGAGCTTCCTTCCGGCGATTTGGAATCTGCCGGAATTCGGCGTAGCGTACGCCGTGGCGTTCGGAGCCGATACGTCGCTGACGGTTGGCCCGGGTTGGGATAACGCCACCGGCTACGGCACCCCGGACGGCCTCGACTTCATCGACGCTGCTGCCTCACCTTAAAGGCACGCGCGCAATAGAAAAGTCAGAATCAGCAACGCGCCGCAGATCTGAGCCGTAACAACGACGGCGCGTTGCGCACGACTTGCGGTTGCCGTGTCGAGCGGCTCTTCAGTCCAAGACGAGGACGCTGCACCGTACAATCCCGATCCTTTGGTGCGGACGGTGCCGTCGTCGGTCACGGTGATTCCAGCTGCCGCGGCGATCGCGTCCGCGACTTCGTCGAGCGGCAGCGTGTCCGACGACCCCAGCGTATTGCTGAAGAGGCCGATCCGCTCGCCGCCCGCCGTCACGACGGACAGCGCGTCGCGCATCGTCCTCAGGCCGAGCTGCCGGAATAGCTCGCATCGGCGTTCGACGGAACGGATGTCGGAAAGCTGCAGCCGGACCGAGCGAAAGTGCGGCACCAAGAGCCAGTTGTGCCGGTCGACCACCGTGGCGTCGAGCACCCCCGCGCCGATCGTGAGGTGTATCCGCACGACAGCGATGAGTCCGAAGGTCGCAAAAACGGCGAAACCCGTCATTACGAATCCGGCGAGTACCACGATCCAATCACCGCCGTGGTCTGCAGCACGAAACGTAAACTGCAGGCCAAACATCAGCGCCGCGATCAAGAACATGAACGCCGCCAAGAATCCGATGGCGATCCGCGTGCCAAGTGCGACTCTCCACGTTTTGGTGTTCTTCGCGTTCGGCGGTTCCTTCACTCAGTAGTCGACGCCGCGCAGCAGACTGCCCGCGGGCACCTTTTGATAATTCGGATTGTCGCGAACGAGGGTGTCCGCGAAGCCGGCGTCGAGGGTACTGTGTCGCCCGTTCGCCGTGTTGACGACCACCGCACGATCGAGCGAGTAATTCTCCATCGCGACGGCTTCTTTGTGCATGCCTTCTTGGGCCGCGCGGTCGTTCGCGAGCGCTTCGTCGGTTCGCGCGGCGCGCGCGGCGTCTTGCGCTCGATCGTTCGCGATCTCGCTTTCGAACTGTTTCTGGAACATCTGTCGAATCGCGGCTTGTTGCGCCGCGACGGCGCCGAAATTGATCCGCACGCTGTCGAGGACGGCATTCGCCGTCTCGGCTTGGCGCGCGAGGTCCTTGTCCGTCACGAAAATGTGGCTATCCGACAGCTGCCACATCCCCATCGGATTCGGCGGCAGCACGAACACGTAAGCGATGAAGTGGATGGCCTTGGGTCCGCTTCCCAGCGTTCCCGCGATGTTGGCGGCCGTCGAGCCCGCCGGAGTCGAACTGACGATGTGGATCTGAGGTTGGTTCATCCCACGCTGTCGGGCCAAGGCCTCGTACATTGCCGTCCACGACTTGACGGGATCGCCCGTATACGGCAGAACCGCACCATGGAAGTTCTGACGGGCCAGCGGCGATGCGGTTCGCATGAACGTTTGCGCGCGGGGGTTTGAAGGATCCAGCCCCCCGAAATGCATGTTATAGGAGACTTGGGCACTGCCGGCCGGTCCGCTCACCAGCGCACTGCCGCCGCCGGCAACGCTGACCGTCCAGTCCGTGGGCACGCTGATGCTTCCGGTGCCGTCGGAAAAGGCGTGCTCGCTCAGCGGTTCGGGCGGAGCGAGTTTGACGGCCGCGCTCGGTGCGTTCGACGCGTTCGCGGGCGCCGTCATGCCCTGGAGGCGCGTAAGCATCGGACCGACCGTCGTGTGGAAACGCGTGGTTATATCGTACAGCGCGGTACCGGCGGCCTGGGCGCCGGGCGTCGCCGTCACGATCGCGACACCGGTATACGACGTGTCGTTGCGCGCGGCGGTAAACAACAGCGCGAGCGAGTGATCGTGCCGATTCTCCACAGTTTGGACGACCGCCGGTCGCACGCCGAGCTCCGCATGAACGCGGCGCATTAGCGCGGCGGTCGCAGCGGGCAGCGACTCGTTTCCGAGGATCCCGGTGAGAATGCTTCCGCCCCCGGGGTTTGCCGTAATTTGGAACGCGCCATCCGTTGCCGCCGACGCGGCGCGTGGGAACGCGAACGCCCACAGGCAGACCGCGACGAGCACAACGCCAAAGATACCGAGGATGCTAAGCGTCGTGACCCGGGCCACGAGACGGGGAAGATCGCGGAGATCTGTTATGCGATACATCATGGTGGACACAAGATAGCAGGCGTCGTGCTCGGCGCATATGGGGGGATACCCCCATGCCCGTGCAACGCCGCGACTCGCTAGCCGTAACAATCGAGATAAGCGAGCTATTAGTCGGATGGCCGCGGCTGCAAACGCGGGGCACATCCGACGTCGCTACACCGCACGCCGGTGCTCCGCTCGTTGCTCCCGTCGGCATTCATCGTCCACACCTGCGCGAACGCCTTGGGATTGGACTGCTTCATTCCGTCGATGTCGAATTCGAAGGCAATCGACATCCCGACCCGACTCCGGCACGCGCGGATCGTGTCCGAGCGTCAGAGCGCGACTTCCGGACGCCGACGCGGCCACGACGCCGGCGGCGAAGGTTACTCCCCGCACGAACCGGCTCACGGCCGGGTTCATCCCGGGAAGATACGAGAGCCGCTCTCGTCGCGCCCCGAACGAAGCGCTGCGTTCGACTGACCGAGGAGCTCCGCGAGAATCCAGGCGGTGCCGGCAATCGCGAACGTCTCCACGGTTTCGCTCCAATTTCCGTGATTGTGAGGGTCCGAAAACAGCATCGGAACCCACACGAGTATTCCAAAGCTAACGATCATGATCGTCAAGAGGCGAGTTGCAAGCAGTGCCGAGCGATTCGAAAGGAGCGCCATGGCCGCGAGCGCGAGCGCACCCGTCGTCGCGACCGCCCAGAACGGCTGACTCGGCGGCAGCCACTTCGGAACGAGCGTCACGGTCCCGCCGAAATACACTGCCTGTTCTATCGTAAAGGAGACGACGCAAATTCCCAAAGCGATCCGGCCGATCCGAAGCGGCACGTCCGATTTCGGCCGCGTCGTCTGAACGTAAGCGAGGGCCGCTCCGATCATGAGGCAAACCTGTTCGAAGAAATTCCCCCAACTGTTGTAGATTTGCGGCGACGCGATGATTTGGGGCACGCGCTCGCCAGTGACGATAAGAAACATCGCGCCGGATAGGACCGCTCCAAACCTGGCCGTCGGGCGGAATTGAATCGCGAGGCCACCGACGATCTGGGCGAACGCCCCCGCGTACCCGAAGATCGCGCCATTTCCCGGGGCGCGTGGCCAGACCAGGGCGACGAGGCCGAACGCGAGAGCAGCCGTTCCAAAGACATGCCGGCCGCTCATATACCGGCTCACCGCCCGGCCATCGTTCGATTCCACGTCGTTCTCACACTGCGCAATAGCGACGGATAGACGACGAGTTTGCGGAAAGGGTCGATCAGCGCCATGTAGAGCGGCGTCAGCTTGCCGACGCTCCGCACGTAGACGGCGAAGTAGAACCGGTAGCTCGTCGGCATTTCGACCAAAAAGCTCGAGGCCGCCGCGTGCGCGGTGCGATTGACGAGTTCGACGAGTTGTTCGTTCTCGAAGCGATACACGACGCGAAAGGGCCCGTCGCGCTCGCCCGCCGGCGCGAGGGAGTGCTCGCGATCCGCCGCCGTCAGACGGTCCGCAAACGTTTGGCGTGGACCCGCGGGCGACGGTGCGTCGTCGTCCCAATGGAAACACCGGCCGACGAAGTATCGCAGGCGCATTAGCGCACGCACCGGCGACGTCGGTGCGAACATCCGGCCGCCCGTCGCTCGAAGAAAATCGGTGAGCGCGATGCCGCCGCGCGTGCGCGGCAGGTCGACCTCCCAAACGTCGTGCAGCGGAACATCCGCGAGAAACGAATGAACCCGCAGCGGAAGCCGTTCGAATTCTTGCACGGAAATCTGTGGCACGGCCCGGCTCTCCTTCGAGCCGGCGTCGCGAGATTCCGGTCAGTTCGACGCTACCCGGGAACGGCACTGACACGCGCGAAGCGCCGAGCTCCCATGCGATCGGATCGCGTCACGCAGTGCTGCCACCCGAAACGGCGCGAGTGCCGGGTGCGTCACACGTTGGCGCGTCCTTGAGGACGGCGCACGAGGGGCGGCCGATCAAGCGAATGCATGGCGCGCGGCCGCCGTGCCCCAACCCTCATGCGCTGATGCCCGTCGAAGAAACGCACAGCCGACCCACGGCTTTCGCGCGGTCGCAGCAACCAATACGGCACCGCATCGGATGGTGTCGATGACGAAAATCAACGATAAGGGCCAGATCCTCGCATCGTTCCTAACGGGTTCGCCGAGCGCAAGTCATGGGGGCTACTTCACGCCGATCTGAGGGCCCTTTGAGCCCGCAACCGATTAAACAGGCTCCGCACCGCACGCATTCAGGCGTCCTCGCTGCCGAGGACATTCCGCGAGACGACGGGCTCATTCTCGACGCCGTAAGCACGAGCTAGAAAGTAGTCGGAGATGCTCGCTGGATATCCGTACTGCGCACGGTATCCGCCTTGGTGTTCTTGGACGACGCCCCAAAATTTCACGCGACCGAATACATACGACCTTGAACGGGATACGGAGCGCGTACGGGCTCGCGTGGACTGCACTCGCTCGACTCCATCGGCATATTCGTCAGGAGGGGGGAAAGCGCCGGTCGACCGCTGAGATAGCGGCAGTTGCGACCGCGTACGGACTCCGTATAACCCGGAGCGATTGTCGACACCTGGCACGCGATCCGATTCGTGAATCTCTCCGGGATACCATATCTCGAATTTTATAATAGACAAGAGCGAGTGCCCATCCGTCAGCCACTCGCGCCAGGCTTCTATTGGGTTGATTCCAAAATTACCCGACATATCCGGAGCGCACAGCACTACTTATCTACCTTGACCGGCTCAGGAACGGGCGAGTAAGGTTTTGGTACGGGGGAAGACAGCGGTTCGATACGATGCGTCTCCTTGTGCGGGCCAATATTCATGTCTGTTTCTCCTAAAGAGGGCTTGAGAGATTCGAACAGAGGGAACGGCGCGTAAACATTGATTTTGGAACTTGCCGCTCACCCATCGCCTGGCGTGGTTCTCGATTCTAAGGTGCGACTGCGCGCTTGTCAAGGCGCATCATCGGCGCGATCGTGGTGATGCTCGAGCGCGATTAATCGACGAAGACGCGGCCGACGAACGGCTTTCACAAACACGCGCCATTAGCCGCGATCGTCTTACCTCAGCATATCGAGTGCGTTTTGCTCGAGTCCGGGATCGGCTAATGATTTCGGCGCCGTTGGCGAGCGCGTTCAGGTTCCGGCCGCTAGCGCGACGTCGTCGTCGAGCCGCAACCGGAACCGTCCGGCTCGGATACTAAGCCCTAAGCCGCGATACTTGATCAGGTAGCGTAACCCGACGAGCGCCGCGGCCAGGCCGGCGGCAGCGCCGATGCCGATGGCCCAGCGCGGGCCCAGCGAATCCGCCACCCTGCCGACGAGCGGCGAACCGACCGGGGTTGCGCCGAGGGCGATGGCGAGCAAAATCGCCATGACGCGCCCGCGCATCGTGGGTTCCGTCCACATCTGCGCGGTGCTCATCGCCGTCGTCGTCAGCGTTTGCGCAGAGATCCCAACGACGATCAGCGCGCCACCGAAGGCCCAGTAATTGGGCATCACGGCAGCGAGCGTCAAGCCCAGAGCGAAGATCGCCGCGCCGCCGACGAGCACGGCAACGCCCGGTTTCGCGCGACGCGCGGCGAGCAGTGCGCCGATCACCGACCCGATCGCCATGATCGAGGTCAGCAGACCGTACTCGCTCGCACCCGCCCGAAAGACCGTTACGCACATCGTCGAGATGAAGATCGGAAAGTTGAGCCCGAAGGTGCCGATGAAAAACGTCATGAGGATGACGGCCTTGAGATCGGGCCGGCTCCGCACGTAGCGGAAGCCCTCGGCCAGACCTTCGCGCGAAGCCGCCGCGCGCTCGCTGCGATGGAGTTCGTTACGGTGCAGCAGCATCAGCGATACGATCACCGCGGCGAACGAAAGCGCGTTGATCAAGAAGACCCAGCCCGAGCCGACGGCGGCAATAAGGACGCCCGCGACCGCGGGGCCGATCATGCGCGCGACGTTGAACGACGTCGAGTTGAGCCCGATCGCGTTAGATATCCGGGTTTCGTCGACGAGTTCAGAAACGAACGTTTGACGTGCCGGCGAATCGAACGCCGAGACGCAGCCGAGCAGAAACGCGAACACGTACACGTGCCAGAGGTGTACGTGGCCGGTGACCGTGAGCAGACCGAGTCCGAGGGCGAGCGCGCCCATGGATCCCTGGGTGGCGATGAGCAACACCCGGCGGTCAAAATGATCGGCGGCGAATCCCGTCAGCGGCAAGAGCAGCAGTTGCGGACCGAACTGCAACGCCAAGACGATGCCGACCGCGGTCGCGTTGTGATGCGTGAGCTGCGCGAGTACGAGCCAATCTTGCGCGGTACGCTGCATCCACGTTCCGATGTTCGAGACGATGGCACCGCACGACCAAATCGCGAAGTTGTAGACGCGCAGCGAGCGAAACGCTCCGCTTGCGACACCGCTCGGCACGGGAACGTTACCCGCGCGACGAATCGAGTAGCGCGATGATGTCCGCTGTGGTGCCCGTTTCGCCGATGCGCGGAAAGATGCGCGAGATGCTGTTCGCGTGCGCGTCGGCATTCATGTCGGTCATCGCATCGAGGGCGAGCGTCAGGTTGAAGCCCAGCTCGTCGGCCTGACGCGCGGTCGACTCAACGCCGATGCTGGTGGCGACGCCGGCGAGCACGATTTGGCTAACGCCGTTGGCTCTGAGGTACGCGTCGAGGCCGGTGTTCGTGAAGGCGCCCCACGTGCGCTTGGTCACGAGGTGATCGGACGGCTGCCGATTGAGCTGGGGAACGATGTCGTTCCAGCCGGCCGGCAAATCGCGCGCCGGCCGCTTTTCGTCGGCGCGTCCTCGCGCCGAGGGTTCGACGTTGACGAGGACCACCGGCAACTTGTGGCGGCGGAAGGCTTCGGCGAGCGCGCTTGCCTGCGCGAGGATCGCGTCGATCGGGTCGATCGTCGGGTAACCGACGATGCCCTTCTGCAAGTCTATGACGACGAGCGCGGTCCCCGGGTCAAGAGTCGTTACTGCCATGTGTCGATCTTTCGTGGATTGAACGTCGCGGCGATCCGGCCGGCGTCGTAGAGATACAGGGCGACGAATTAAAGATAGAGGGCGAGACGTTCGAGCAGCGGCGCGGCGGCGAATAATTGCTCCAACTCCGCGGCCGTGAAGTGCGCGGCGAGCGCCCGCGCCATGAGTTCGGTGCGCTTGGTGCGACCGGTCCGGACGAGTTGCTGCCCGGCTTCCGAGAGTGAGATCATGGACTGGCGTCCATCCTGAGGATCGGGAGTCCGTTCGATCAGGCCTCGCGTTTCGAGGCCGCCGAGGGTGGCGCTCATCGACTGCGGGCTGATTTGCTCGTACTTCGCGAGGGCGGCCGACGTCGCCGGACCGCCGCGTTCCAGCCTTTTGAGAGCCGACAATTCAGGCAGGCTCACCTCGCCGTCGAACTTCGAACGGCGCGCGGATCGGACCACCAGGCCGATGCTCGACAGCAGGACGTGAGCGACGTCGCCGGGGTCGGGGGCCTCTGCCATTTCGTCAGTCTATACTAATCAGTCTAGACTGTCAATATTACTTCCCCACACCCCCGACGCGCGTCCCGGCCGCTCACAGTCCTCCGCGCGTCCCTCGAGGCGACGCTCCGGGGACGTTTGCAGGACACTTTCGCTATAATGTATTCCGCATGGGCGAGAACGACGACGGCGCCAAGTCGAGCGCCATCTCCGCACCGGTCCAAGCGTTGCAGAAAGCGGCGCTGGCCCTGGCCGGCGTGCTCGCCGCGATCACGCAACTCTGGCTGGCCGTGCAGCAACAGTGGCAAATCGCGGCCTTCACGCTGGTTCTACTCCTGGTCGTCGTGGCGCTGTACGTCCTATTTTTCCGGCACTGGGCGCCGCTGGACGAACGCTTGCATCACGTCGCGCGCTGGACCGCGATCGCGACGCTGATCGGGATCCCGGTCGTCTTGATGGCCGGTCTCATTTCCTATTCTTACCTACCCCGGCTCAGCGGTAACGGCAACACGGTCGCCGTTTCAATCTTCGCCGGGCCTTCGCTTCCCGCGCCTTACGAGAAATGCCGGCCAAGCGAAACCCTCGTTCGCGCACTGGCCGGGGTACGAGACGTGTTCGGGCACATGAACGTGTTCGAGGTGCCGTACAGCATAGACCCCGAAAGCCGCTTCTCCGCCTTCTGGGCGCGCGCCCACGGTCTGCTCGACGGTTCCGACGCGATCGTCTACGGCAATTTCACGCTCGCCAAAAGCAAGCCCGAGCTAACCGAGGCTGACCGGATCGTGCTCTATCCGCGAATCGATGCGGTCCCGCGCGTCTCGGCCGCCGACAAGGCGCCGCCGTTGTACGCCTGGGAATTACAGCCGCGCACCGAGGCGATCGCGGATCTTTGCAGCGGCGCCTCCGCCGCTAGGGACATCGCACCGTTTCCCGACGACGGCCGCAGACTCGCACTCTCTATCGTCGGAGCGGACTTATTCGCTTCCCAGAACTTCGCGCGCGCCGCCGACGCCTTGCAGCAAGCCAAAGACACGCCGGATGCCGCCAACGCTTGCGACGCCAGCGCGACCAAATCGTCGTGCGGCGGAGTCCTCGCGTTCTACCTCGGAAGCCTCGACTTGCGCTTCGGGCACTACGCGGACGCGGAGCGAGAGTTCATCTACGCGGCCAAACGACTCGAGTCGAGCACTCCCTACGTGTCGCTGGGCGAAATGTACATGGATCTCGGACGGACCGACGATGCCTTCGCCAGCTTCGACATGGCCGTGGAAACCGATCCATCCTCGATGACGGCCATCGCGACCCGCTCGCTCTACGAACGCGACTATCTGCGCCCGCGTCAAGCCGCGATCGATCTCAACCGAGCGCTGAGCATGCGACCGGAAAACTTCTACGATCTCTCCGCTTTGAGCCGGGCACTCTACCAGCGTGGCCCGGGCGATTCGGCATGCGGAATCGAGGTACTGGGACGCGCGATAACGCGCGCGGACTTCGATCGGCAGGGCATGCTCGACACCTACGTTCGCTACGGGATCTGGCTGGCGCATGCCGGCCGCGGCGTTGAAGCACTTCACGTGTTTTCCGACGCACTCGACATCGATCCGTATCACCTCAAGGCGAATTATTTCATGGGTCTCGCGCTCGAGTCGAAGGGCCGTGCCAATCTGTCGGAGGCGACGACGTATCTTCGCCGAGCCGCTTACACGCGGGGGTACACTGACGAGGACGATCTCGACGAGGCGAACGCCGCCAACGAGCTGAGCCGGATCACGACCGATCCCACGGAAAGCGTCGCCGCCTTGAAGATCGCGCTGCGGCTTTACCAACAAGCCATCGCGCTGAACGCCGGTGCCGTGACCGCCATCTGGGATCGCGGACTTTTGTACGATCGCCTTGGAGAGACCGACGCCGCCGGCCGAGATCTGCACGAGGCGGCCGTGCTGCATTCCCACGATGCAACGATGCTGCAGACCTATTCGAATTTCTTGAAGCGTCATGGACGCGCGAGCGAAGCCGCGAGCTACGCGCAGGCAGCTCGCGCGGCGAGCGCCGCACGCATCCCCAAAGACGAAGCGCTCCAGTGGCAACCGAGTCCCGTTTGCCGCTACCGCGGCTTCGATCTGAAGAACTAGCGGCCCGAACCCTTGTCGCCGGTGGGCCAAGCGTGTTAGAGTCGAGCCCCCAACGCAAAGCTCTTATCCGGGGGAGGTTGTTCGTGCGATTGCGCTTTCTGCGTGTTCTGTCAGTAAGTTCAGTGGCTTCGCTTATCGCCGGCTGTGGTGGTGGCGGTACGAGCGCGACCCCGGTGGTCGCGCCGCTGAGCATTGGGGGCGGCCGGGTTGCGCCCCTGGCGGTCAGGCACGCGCCGCTGGGGACGACGCTGCCAAAATACGTCGTCGTGATGATCCAGGAAAACCGGACGGTCGACAACCTCTTTCAGACCCAGCCGGGGGTGAATACCCAGAGCTACGGCTACGACTCGCAGGGGAACAAAGTCAACCTCGTGGAGACGGGTCTCGGCGTGAACTTCGATTGCAGCCACGCACACTCGGCGTTCGATAACGACGTGCTGGAGGGCTTCGATACCGAACCATGCGGCGCGCACGCCCCGGCGAACGCCGCGTTCACCTACGTCAACCCGGCCGACATCACCGAATATACGACGCTGGCGAGCGACTACGCCTTCGCCGATCACGTACTGCAGGGTAACGAAGGGCCGAGCTTCCCGGCGCACCTCTACCTGATCGCGGCGACGACAAGACTCGCGCCGGCTTCCGACTTCAACATCTCCGAGAACGATTCGTACTCCTCGGGCTCGGGATGCGAGCCGCAGACGGACAAGACGATCTCCACGATCAACATGACGAAGACCTGGCCCGAAGACGACAATAAGGCGTCGGCGTTCCCGTGCATCACCGTGCCGACGATCTTTAACGAACTCGACGCTGCGAAGATCGGTTGGCGTTACTACACGCCGAACCTGAAGACCATCTGGAACGCGCCGTACGCCGTCAAATCGCTCTACGAGAACGACCGGACGCACGAGAGCGTGCCGCAGTCGAACATCCTCAAGGACATCATGAACGGCGAACTCCAACAGGTCAGCTACGTGATCCCCGGTGCCGGTGAAACAGACCATCCCGGCAGCGTCGGCAACACCGGGGGTCCGGCGTGGGTCGGAAGCGTCTTCAACGCGCTGACCACCTCGAAGAAATACCAAAAGGACTTCGCGCTGATCGTGGTCTGGGACGACTGGGGCGGTTTTTTCGATCACGTGCCGGACACGCACGACACGAAGCTACCGATCTTTCCCGCCGATCACCCGAAGGATCCGTATGAGTACGGCTATCGCGTGCCGTTGATCGCCATCGGGCCGTACGCGCGGACCCATTACGTCGACCACACGCAGCGTAATTTTACGTCGGTCGTTCACTTCATCGAGGAAATCTACGGCTTGCCCTCACTTCACGAACTCGATGCGGAAACCGACGACCTCTTCCCGCTCTTCGACTTCACGAGCGCGCCGAACGTCCACGGCCCCATCCCCACGGGTGGCGTGACGATCCAGAGCCTGCTCCTCCAGAAGCAGGATCCGAATTTCATCGTCGACTCGCAGTAACCGCGAGCGCCCTACGCGGTGCGCGGCAGATGCACGACGATGTCTTGGTGGGCGAGCGCGATCGTGATCTTCTTCCCTTTGGCGGCGAGTGCCGCGGAGAGCAGCGGGCCGACAACCGGTACGAATCTCGAGATCATCTCGGCCGTGACCGTCACGTCGCCGATAGCCGTTATTTTGAAGCCGACCGCTGTGGCACTTCCCCAACCCGTCTGCGCACCGGTGGCGTCGATCGCGCGCAGGTCGTCGATTTGTCCGTCCAGCGTTCCCCCGATCGCATCGAGTAACGACACGTGAATCTTCTCGTTGGCGAGCGGACTGACCGTCGCCGTGCCGATCTGAACGCCGGCAACCCGAACGACGATTTGCAGCGAAAGGCTTGCGGGGGGCGTCTTCGTCGTGTCGTCGTTCAGGAAAAACGACAGGGACGCGAGTTCGAAGCCGAGCGCCCTCGCGAGAACGTCGTGCTCGGTCCAAATTTGCTGGGTGGCCAAGTTATCGTCTCCTTATGAAAGCGTTGGTTACCCCGTTCCCCTATCGGGTGGGGCTAAACCGGGACCAGAATTCATCGGAAGCCAAGACCGGAACGATTTCGAAGTCAACCAAATCCGCCCAGCGCGCGATCCATTCTTTGAGCGAGTCCAGATGCTCCGCTTCCATGAGTTGAAAGCAACGCGATCCTTCGCAATGCATGCGCCCTTCTCGTCCGAAACGCTCCGCTACGAGCCTGGCATCGCCCTGCCTGAAACGTTCGATAACCATAAAGAGCATAAATGCCGGCCCCTCGCGCGAACGGCCCGATGATCGATTTCAAGCGCATAGCGGGGAATCCAGTCCTACGCGCGACGCGCACCCGGCACCTTCGTCGCCGATTCGCGAACGAACGCACGAGATCGATTTACATTCGCACGCGCTAACATCCGGTAGGCCGCGCAAGAGCCCGCAGGCCGGTTCAAAAAGCTCCGACGTCGATTATTGCTTTCGCAAAGGCTTCGGGCGCCTCCTGAGGCAGGTTGTGCCCGACCCCGCCGGTGATCACCCGATGCTCGTATTTGCCCGAGAACTTACCGTGGTAGGCGGCCGCGGGAGCGTGAGGGGCACCGTTCGCATCGCCTTCCATGGTTATCGCAGGAACTGCGATAACGGGGCCGGCGGCGAGCCGAGCCTCGAGCTCGTCGTACTGCCGTTCGCCGTCAGCCAGGCCAAGGCGCCAGCGGTAGTTGTGAATGACGATCGCCACGTAGTCCGGATTCTCGAACGATGCCGAAGTCCGGTCGAAAGTCGCGTCGTCGAAGTCCCACTTGGGTGAGGCGATCCGCCAGATGAGCTTCCCAAAATCGTGCCGATACTTGTCGTAGCCGAGCGCGCCCCGGTCCGTCGAGAAGTAAAATTGGTACCACCATTGGTACTCGGCCGCCGGCGGCAAGGGCTGTTTGTTCGCGTCGCGGCTTCCCAGCAGATAGCCGCTGACCGAGACCAGTGCCTTGCAGCGCTGCGGCCAGTTCGCGGCAATGATGTCGGCGGTCCGGCCACCCCAATCGTATCCGCCGAAGACCGCTTTTTCTATCTTGAGCGCGTCCAGGAAGGCAATCACATCGAGTGCCACCGCGCCCTGCTGGCCGTTGCGGAACGTCGCGCTCGAGAGAAATGTCGTGGCGCCGCACCCCCGCACGTAGGGCACGAGCACGCGGTAGCCGTGGGCGGCGAGCAGTGGGGCGACGTCGACGAAGCTGTGGATATCGTAGGGCCAGCCGTGTAAGAGAATGACGACCGGACCGTCTACCGGGCCGGCCTCAGCGTAGCCGACGTTCAGGACGCCGGCATCGATCTGTTTCAACGGCCCGAACGACGCTTTCGATGACCGCTTCGGCGAGGATGCAATTGGGGCAACTTGAGCGTCGCCCGATCCCATCATACCGAACTGAGCTCCGGCAACCGTCAATGCTGAAGCGGTCAGGAAGTGGCGGCGGTGCGGATTACTCTCTCGCATTGAGTCCTCCGGAGGCGCGGCTCGGGATTCAACGTAAGCGAACCGCCAACCGCGCCGGCTAAGGTTTCGGAATTTCCGAAGAGTCGTTCGCAGGGTTGGCGAAGTACGAGCGGGCAGACATCCGTCGTTAGGTTACGTGCATGATGTTGATTCAATCCATCCACTTTACCTTCGCACCGGAAGATGCCGATCGCGTCGTGGAGATCTTCAAGGAGCTCCGAACCCGCTCGCTAGCCGAGGCCGGCGTCGTGAGCTTCGAGGTCGCGCGCAGCAAGGATAAACCGCACGTCTTTGCCTTATGGGAAGTCTACCGCGACGAGGCCGCTCTGCGCGCGCACATGGAGACCGAACACTTCGGACGCCTCGTCATCGGCGCAATCCGCCCGCTCGCCAAGCAGCGACTGGGCGAGACCGTTTTCCCGCTCGACTGATCCGAAGCGCGGCCTCAACCCGCGCCCCGCGCGAAAAGGGTGCCGGCGACTGCTGCCGTTAGCAGGATCGCCGCGGCGTGTAGGGCCCAGACTTCGAGCATTCGTGCGGCGGGTCTCACCTCGGCCCCGGGCGCATGAGAAGGCAGGAGCGACTTTGATTCCGTCGGATTGTCGTCCCGAGATGCAGAACGCCGTCCGCGTCGCCGCACTCTTCTTGTTACTGGGAGTTCCGTTCGCCGGATGTTCCGAAGTGCCGGTCACCGGAAATTCAGGCGTGCCGCTGACGGCGGATGGCGCGGCCTTCGCCGTAGGGCCGCGGAGCCTCGCGCAAGCGGCCGCGAGTTCAGCCGTACAGGCGCCGGGCCCAAGTCCGGCGCTTTTCATTACGCCCTACTACAAATGCCTGCGGACGTTTTACGTCGCGACCAACGGTAAGGACGCGAACGCCGGCACGAGTCCCGCCGCCCCGTGGTTGACGTTGCAACATGCCAACGACTCGGGCCGGACCGCCGGCGATTGCGTGATCGCCGCCGCCGGCACGTATGCTCAGGGGGTCGTCATCACGCACGGCGGTAACCGTGCGTCGAGTACCGGATACGTCGTGTACCGCTGCGCGCAAATGGACGCGTGCACCGTCACCGACGTCTCCGCTCAGGGTCAGAACGGCTCCTTCGTGTGGGACACTTCGAAGCAGCCAATGCCGGGAAGCTACGTCATCATCGACGGTTTCACGATGCGCGCGGCGCGCGAGACGCCCTACGGTCAGGGGATCCAACTCTGGGACGGCAACGAAAGCGGCCCGAACGCGCCGCGCTCGGTCCACCACGTTTGGATACTCAACTCACTGATCTCACACTACGGACAATCCGGCGTGCAGATGAACGACGGCGAGTACTTCTTCGTCGTGCACGACGCGATCTTCGATAACGCGAACGCAGGCTGTTCGGCCCAGGGCTCGGGTGTCTCGTTCGTGGTGCTCAAGGCCTTTCCGAACTACGTGCGCACGCCGGACGACGCCAGTAACACGATCCTCGGAAATATCGGGGCCTTCAATAACGCCATCGCCTGGAACGTGACCTTCGACAACGCCACGACGTCCTGCGGCACGCCCACGAACCCGTACGATACCGATGGCAACAACATCATCATCGACACGCTCGACAACGCGGGCAGCACGAACGTCGTCTATCCGGGTTCCGTTCTCATCGCGTTCAACGTAACCTACAACGCCGGCGGCCGTGGCATCCACATTTTCAACTCCGAGAACGTTACGGCGGCCAATAACAGCTGCTATAACAGCGCCCTCGATCCCGCCGACAGCGGAACCTACCGGCCCTGCATCGGCGATCTCAACGGGTACAACGACACCTTCATCAACAACACCGCCTACGGGATTCCCGTGGACCCCGCCGCTTCGGCGCAGTGCACGGTGAACTACGGCACCGGCAAACAAGGCAGTTGCCTCGAGTACGACTCAGCCTTTACCGGCGGCCTCGTCGCCGGGAAGAAGGCCGACGTGTTCTCGCACAACATCAGCGACTGCGCGTCCGTCCCGGCCGGCGGATGCGCGGCCATGTTCAACGGGGACACGTTCTCGTGCAGCTCGAACAAATGTAACGTCGACCCGAAGTGGCGCGACGTCGGGTCCACGTCGCCCGGCACGGAGAAACTGCAGCCCGTCGGTGCGAACTTCGGGCTTGCCGCCGACAGCCCGGCCATCGGCGCGGGCGTCACGGAATCGTATCTGCCGCCGCAGTCGGTCGACGTGGGCGCATGCTATCACACGATCGCGGTTTGCCCCTACGCGCTGTGGCGACCGTAGCATGCCGACCCATCAGGCGAAGGTCGTTTATCCCGGGAGATAGGGCCTTTCGTCCCCTGCGGGGCGGACGCGCATCGTCTATGCTCGATCGTATACACACGATAGAAGCGCTCCCTTGCTTTCTGCTCGGCTGCGCGTTCGGATTAAGGTTCCTTCGTTGCAATTACAGGTTTCACGCGGGTTTTGGGCCGCCCTCGCAGCGGTAATCCTGGCCGGATGCGGCGGGTCCGTGCACAATTCAGCGATTCCGCTGGCGCAGAATAACCCCGCGTCGCTCTCGGCGACGGAAATGGACACGACTTACCCCAAATCGGTGTCGCCCGCCTCAATCAAGGCCGCGCCAATGCCGCGGACCCAACTTTTGCCGGCGAGCGCGATGCTCGACGCGCCACGGGTCGTTGTTCCGAAGTCCGTTGGCGCATTGAACTGGACGCAACTGTCGGGGGCAGCGATCGAAGTTAGCGTCGCTCCTGACGGCTCGCTGTGGGTGCTCTCAGATCTACCCGCGGGGACCAGCAAAGCAATTTGGCACTACGTGAAGGGAACCTGGACCAACATTTCGGGTAGCGCTTCCAGCATTGCCGTCGGGCCCACCGGCACGCTCTACGCTGTAAACGGTTCGACGCGCGCCCTCTACGAGTACAACGGCACGAGCTGGATTTCACTCGGCGGCGGTGCGCGAGCCGTTACGACGAGCTCCGACGGCTCGGTCTACGTGCTCTCGGACACGCCGATCGTCAATGGCAACTCCGCGGTCTGGAAGTATGCGAGCGGCGCATGGACCCAGCAACCCGGTAGCGGTTCAGTCCTCGCCAACTCGTTCGATACCAGCACGTACGCGATAACGGGCGTCGGCACGGTCGCGCCCGACGGATATTATCTTCTTACTTCGACCGGCGCCATCTATTATTACTCGTCGACCGCCGGCTACGTGCAATTCCCCGGAACGGCGAGCGGCGTCGCGGCCGTCAGCGGCGGCCTCTTCGAATTGGCATACTCCACGGCTTCCGGCGACCGGGCCATCTCGTACTTCGACTTCACGTCGGCGACCTCGACGGCCGAATCCGGCGCCGGCGTGAGCATGTCGGCGGGCCCCGGCAGCGGGACCACCGGCACGCAACTTGCCGTCACCAATTCCGCGAACGCCATTTGGACGACGCCCGTCGTGCCGGTAACCTTCAATGATTACACGCAGTTCGGCTACGACACCCAGCGCGACGTCTACAACCCGAACTCCACGGCGATCACGCCCACGAACTTCTCGAACCTGCACCTCGCGTGGCAGGCCGCACTGGACGGCGGCGCAGACTTCTCGACGCAAACGCAACCGATCCTCGCGACGGAGATCAGCGGTCACGCCGGCGTGCTGTTCGTCGGCGGCAGCAGCGGTAACGTGTACGCGTACGACGCGACGAGCGGAGCGCTGATGTGGACGAAGAACTTCGGCCAAGAATCGTACCACTGCGGGGCCTCGTATACCGGCATTCTCGGGATCGGCGGATCGGCCGCCTACGATCCCGCGACGCGCTCGCTCTATATCGTCGGCAACTCGAACGCGTCCGTGGGCGCATATGCGAGTAACACGCTCTATCATCTCGACGGCGCGACCGGTGCGACGCTCGGGTCAGTCGTCTTCACGCCGAATCCCGCCGGCTCGACCGAACTCGACTTCGGCCATACATCGGTGACGCTCTCGGGTGGCACGGCGTACGTCGGAACCGGGTCCTTCTGCGACATCTCATCGTGGCGTGGCCGCGTCGTTGCGATCAACGTACCGTCGATGACGATCGCAAACACCTTCTTCACGCTCTGGGACCCGACGAACGCACGCGGCCAAGGCGCGCAACCGTGGGGCGGTGGCGGCGTATGGGGCTGGGGCGGGGTGTCGCTCGATCCCGCCGGCAACGTGTTGACGGCCGTCGGGAACGGCGATGCCGGCGGCAACTTCGGCACGATCGCGCCACCGTTCGTGGCGATGCCGACGGAATACAGCGGCTACGCCGAATCCGTCCTCGAACTCAGCAGCAACCTCTCCAAGGTGATCGCGAGCAATCATCCGACTCCCTTGAGCGTGTACGCCAGTGCGGGCGACGTCGACGTACAGGGGACGCCGGTCGTCTTCACGCCGGCCGGCTGCGCCACGATGCTCGCGGGTCAAGACAAAGCCGGCGAGCTCACGATGTACGACGAAAGCACCCTTAGTAGCGGCCCGGTCAAACAATTTCAGATGGGCGTCAGCAGCGGGACGGACTACTTCATCGGGGAGCCGGCGTACTCGCCGGTAACGGGACTCGTGTATTCCGACGTCGCGGCCAGCGCGGCACCGTCGCTCTTCTCACCCGGCATGGTCGCCGTGAATCCCGGCTGCGGTAAACCGGCGATCACCTGGCAGGCCGCGTTCGGCACGAGTGCGGAGGCGCCGCGCTCGGTGCCGGCAACGAGCGCCGGTGGAGTCGTGTTTGCCGGCGCCGGCGCCAACGTCTGGGCGCTCAACGCATCGACCGGCGCCATCCTCAACGGCGGCCAGCCCTTCCTGCAAACCGGCGGCTCGATGCGCATGCCGGCGACGATCGACGGAAATTGGGTGTTCATCCTGGACAATAACGGAAATCTCTATGCGCTAACGACCGATTCGCGCTTTCCGGCGATCAAGGCCAAATTCCGGTCGCCGACTGCACGCCAACGCGCCCATTGGGTTGAAAAAAGTCACGATTAGGCTATGCTTACAACGAACACGCGCCTCCGACGAGCGTCACGGTGTTGAACGTCGCTCGGTCGGAGGTGGGGAACGCCGTTTCGTTGCCGCTCGGTTTCACGCAGTTCGCCGCGATCAGATAGGCCATCAGCGCGGCGTACTCGGCGGGCTTCAGCGAACCCGGCGCGGTTAGCGGCATTTGCTGCGTAACGATCGTGCGTAACGCCGAGATGGTCAAATGTGATTTTCCGAACGCCGACCCGGCGAGCGCCGGCGCGGAGACGCCTTGCAGTTGGGCGCCGTGACAAGCTTGGCACGACACGGCGTATTGTGCTTTGCCAGCCTGCACTTGCGCCTTCGTATAGGGCGCGGTCCCCGTTTGCACGATGCCGCTAACCGCCGCGGCGGCGGCGAGGCTCTGGCCCTTCGCGGAATTTACCGTCGGGGCAGTCGCACCGAGACGGAAAGCCATGACGTAGCTGCCCTTGCTCGGCGGCAAGTTCGGTGTATGCTGATTTCCGGGCTGGCCACCCTCGATCGCGAGATACTCTTTACCATCGACGCGGTAGGTCGAAAACGGCGCGACGATCGCGGTTCCCGTGGCGTGCTTCCACAAGATCTTCCCGCTCTTCGTATCGAGCGCGTAGAGGTTGCCGGACAAGTCGCTCGTAAACGTCAGTCCGGTCGACGTGATCAGGGCGCCGCCTTGCGCGGGAAACGGAACCGGCGTGCGCCAAACGAGCTTCCCGGATGAGACGTCGACCGCGTTGATGATGCCGGTGCCGTCTTGGCGTGCCGTCGGCGGTCCGCCCCGGAAATTCTGGCCTTGCACCCACGCCGGTTGCTTGACGTAACTCCGGAAGACGCCGCATTCTTGGACGACGGGAATGACGAAGTAATTGTTGACCGCGTCGTACGCGCCGCCCAGCCATTCGGCACCGCCGCCGTGATTCGGGCACGTACGTTTTCCGGATGGATCCGGCGGGACGTCGAGATTGAGCTGGTTCGCTACCGGTAACCGATGGATCACGGCTCCGGTCGACCGGTCTAAGATCACGAAATTCCCGGCCTTGTCGGCCACCGCCAAGAGCGCGCGCACCGTGCCGTGCACGGGTCCGTCGAATAAGACCGGCGGCATCGCGGGATCGGCATCGTGCGTGTCGCTGTTGACGATGCGGTAGTACCATTTCAACTTCGGCTGTGGACCGGAGATGTCCAGCGCGACGACGGAGTCGGAGTACAGGTTCGCGCCCTTGCGCGTCACTTCGGAAAAATCGGGGCCGGGATTGCCGGGCGTAATGAACAGCGTGTCGGTTTTCGGATCGACGGAGAGGCCGCCCCAAAGGGCCGCACCGCCGTGTTTCCACGAGTCACCCGCCCACGTATTGTGACCGGGCTGGCCGGGTCCCGGAATCGTATTCCACTGCCATAGCTTCGTGCCGTCGGCGACGCTGAAGGCTTGCACCGCGCCGTTTCCGCCGAAATCCCCGCCCGCGACGCCGATGAGGACCATGTCCTTGTAAACGTACGCGGGCATCGAGTACCAGTTGTTATTTTGCGTGGAACAGCCGGCGACGTCCCAGACCTTCTTCCCCGTGGCCGCGTCGAGTGCCCGGAGGTGACAGTCCTGCGTGCCGATGAAGATCTTCCCGCCGGCGATGCCCACGCCGCGATTGACCGCGAAGTCGAGAACGGCGGCCGGAGCGTATGGGGAATCCCACCGTAGCGCGCCAGTCTCGGCATCGAGAGCGACGACGTGGTTATGCGGAGTCGAGAGATACAGCGTACCGTGCCACACGATCGGCGCCGCTTCTTGCTCGCCGTCGTCCGCGAGTTGCGTCGACCAGGCCGGCGCCAAGGTGGCGACGTTCGCTTTGGTAATCGTCGACGACACGCGGCGATCGTTGTCGTACCCATGCCCCGCGAGTAGCCACACCGACGTATCTTGCGCGGCGGACTGCAAGGTCGCCGTAGTCGGTTCTTGCACGGTGGTGGATTCGGCGGCCGAACTTGCGGGCGGACTTGGACTTGGCGCAGTCGACGAGGCGGCGCAGCCTCCGAGCACGGAAATCACCAGCCCGAGAGCGACGGCGGTGCTCGGCAGCTGTGGCATCGGACCTCCCCGTTCGGTAACGGCGTGGCTTCGCTTACCCTAACGAGTCAGATTTCCCCAGCGCGGGGCGACGCCCTTGCGCGGCGCAGGAACCACTGGGCAGCGGCGCCGCGCTGGAGCCGAGCAGGGACGGGTCGGTCTAGCGCTTCTTCAGTTCCTCGAATTCCTCGAGCGTGCGCGGCCAGTCGCCTTTAAGTAACGTCGATAAGCTGCGGTCGGCGAGCACGGTGCCGTTTGTCTGACAGCGCGCGCAGTAGTTGGTTTCGTTATCGGCGTAGCGAATGCGTTGCACGGGCTCGCCGCAGACCGGGCACGGCTCGCCGTAGCGGCCGTGGACGGCCATGTCCTTGCGAAACGCGGTCACCCGCTCGGGGAATCCGTCCTTCGCTTCGGCGATAAGCCGCTCGCTCCACGTTTGCAGTGTCGAGCGCGTCGCCGCGAACAAGCGCTCCCATTGCGGTGCGGTCAGCTTCTGGGTCTGCGCAATGGGTGAGAGACGGGCGGCGTGGAGGATTTCATCGGAATAGGCGTTTCCGATGCCGCTGACGACGCGCGGATCGGTGAGCGCGCGTTTGAGCGTCCGGTTTTCGGCCCGCAGCGCCTCGCGGAACGCGTCGAAGTCGCTGGAAAACACGTCGATCCCACCCGGGTCGATTGCCTCGAGCGCGGCCTCGCCGGCGAGGACGTGAAGCGATGCGCGGCGTTTGGTGCCGGCCTCCGTCAGCACGAGCGAGCCGTCCGGAAAGTCGAGACTCGCGAGGTCCCGGCGGGCGGCGAGCTTCACGCCTGGCAGCCGCCAATGGAGCCTCCCGGCGATCATCAAGTGCAGCACGAGCCACAGCCCGCCCTCGAACCCGAACGCAATGCGCTTGCCGATGCGCCGGATTTCTCGCACCACGCGGCCCTCAAGCTGCGCGAGGGGAGGATCGAACGTGCGCAACAACGACACGCTTCCCAAACGCACGCGTTCGAGCCGCTTTCCGACGACCCGGGACTCGAGCGCGCTAACGTAGGCGACGATGTCTGGAAGCTCGGGCATCGCGCTCGATGTTTTCCCCGACCGGCGCGAGCGCCTTCGGCCGGGGCCGGACAAGTCCTCGAAAACGGGAATGCTGAAAACGACAGAAAGGGGACATCCCATGGAACGAGATCGCGACGGCGAGCCTTTTCAAGATGACTTCACGGAGAATCGCGGTCCCGACGCTTCAGAGCAGGAGGACGCCGCCGAACACGCCACCATGGACCCGGACGTCGATTCAGAGGCGGGAGACCGGGCGATGGAGGGCGATATCTTCGGGGTTAATGACACGAAGCCGTAACGAAAGGCCCTGCTGCTCCATTTCCCTCGCCTGCGTCTTGTTGGCGGCGGCCGCGCCGTTGCCGGCAATGGCCCTCGGATTCACGCCGCCGGTCTCGGTCCAGAAGTGTTCGGTCGACGGCCGCGACCCGAGCCCGATCACGTCGTACAACCCGAACCCGTGGTTTTCGGGTTACGTGCGCCTGAGCTTCGTGAACAACACGCCGGTCACCGCGACGAACATCGACCTGGCAATCAGCTACGACGGCGAGGTGGAAGACCTCGATTCCGTCGGCACGTTCGCCCCCGGCGCGCGAATCGAACGCTGGGTGTCACTCGCGCCGTTCATCTGGCCCGACGACGTAACGTGCAGCGTGGTACGAATCGATTTTAACGACGGCACCAGTTGGAAGCGAGGATCCCCGGGCCACGCAACAGCTCCCGCGCGTTAAATCGCACCGGCAGCGCGTACTCCTGTGGCGACGCCGAGCCAAGCGAAGAACGCATCGCCCGTCGCGTTAGCACGGTCATGCAACACTAGCAGCCGCGACCGCTCAACGCGCACGGCCGCGCGCGCTAGGATTTCGAGGTCGTCGGCCGTCTCAATGCTTCGCACATATAGGAACGCCGAAGTCCGGCCGGCGCCGTCCAGCTTTTCGCTCCGAACGATGACAGCTGCGCAGGAACCCTGCCACGCCGCGATCAGCGAGCCGTGATAGCGCGACGACACCACGTCTCCCGCACGCCGACATTCTCAACCGGGTATCACGATTTACGGAAACGGTAGCCGACCACGAGGTTGAGCGTATCGATGGGCATGGGTAGTGGAAAGTGTCGGCTCGAGAGCAGCTCGAAGCGGTCGGTTAACAGTGGTTTGATTTCCGCAAGCGTATTGACGTGATCGTTGCGGACGATCGGTGAGTACTCCATTCCGAACGTCCTTTCAAACAGTGGTTCCGTCGATAGCTTGCGTGCGAATCCGTACGCGAATCCACCGTCGCAAGTAAGTACGACGTCAAAGAACCCGCCCGGTTTGAGAATCCGGCAGATTTCGCGAAGCGCGAGCGGAAGGTCGCGAATCCGTTGGAGCACGTGAATCGCTATGATCCGGTCGAAATAGTCCGGCTCGAACGGCTGGCGTTCCTCGATATTTCCGCGGACCACCCGATCGCGAGTGAGTTTCGTCCTCAGAACGTCACAATGGTCGTCACTCATCTCAAGTACATGGTAATCTTGGTTTCGAAGGTCTTCGAACGGCAGGTGACAGCCGATGCCGGCGCCGACCTCTAACGTTCTAGCACCGGCAGGGACTCGCAGTTTAGCCGGATAGCCATGATTGAATTTCTCGATGAGCGAGTATTTCGAGGCGACCTGCTCTTCCCAGAGCCTTAAGAACTGCGCGCGTGCGCGCTGCTGTTCTTGACTGAGCTCCGGCGGCTTCTTCGGCCACTTCGAGGCGGTTCTCATAAACGCACCCGCGGGATTCGACGTCGGCTTGTTGCCGGAATGAAACCATCGGTTTCACGCCGGTGAGCAATTGCCTTCGATTCAAGCGCTCGATTAGGTAACCAGGTGGCGAGGGAGCGGGTACGCAGAAACATCGCCTGACGGCTTGGACCTATCGAGACTACCGCTGGTGGCTCGGCGTTATGGAAACGCGCCCACTCTTCGACGAAAGATTCGATATCGCCATCAGTAAGGAGGGATAGTCGCATTTCACGCGCTTGATTACTTTAGGCACAGGCGGCGCCACGCGAATTCGCGCCGACCTTAAAGCGCGCCGGATTTTCTCACAAAAGGGGGGGAGTGGACTACCTTGGAAAAGGGCGGCTACGAAAGCGCGCTCCGCGCTTGCCGTAGTGCGTTCCTATCGAGAGGCGGCACCGTGATGGCAGCCCAATCGATTCGCGCCGTACTCGACGAGCGCTTCAGAGCCTCAAAGCATCTTCGGTCGAAAAGCATCGGCCGCATCGGCGCAGGGAGCAGCGAAATCGGCTCATCGGTCTCGAAGGATTCCGCGCCGCCTACAAGCGCCCTGGCGAAGGGTGAGGGCTTCAAGCTGCCGGCCCTCGACGGGGTACGCGGTCTCGCGATAATCCTCGTTCTCCTCATCCACCTTCAACAAACCGGCGCGGTTCCCGCGCGCTACCACCTGCTGAACACAATCATGCACGCGGGATGGTGCGGCGTCGACCTGTTCTTCGTGCTCTCCGGCTTCTTGATCACCCTTGGTTTGCTAGAATCCAAGGGAGCGGACAACTACTTCTCGAGCTTCTACATGCGGCGCATACTGCGCATCTTTCCGCTCTATTATCTCGTGTTGTTGCTCGCGCTCGTCGCATCACGCCTCCTGGCGGGCCATGAGCCTCGCGGGGCGATTTTCGTGGGCTACTTGGGGCAGCCGGATGGGCCGCTTTTTCCAAGCGCCCTCGGATGGCTCTCGCATGTCTTCTACGTGCAGAACTGGTGGATGCCGTTCGCGGAGCCACACAGCCGAAATGTACTCGGGCATTTCTGGAGCCTGGCGGTCGAGGAGCAATTCTACCTCGCGTGGCCTCTTTGCGTGTTCTTCTTGCCGCGCAGGCAACTCATTATCGTCGCGGTAGCCATTTGTGCCGCCGTGCTCGGTCTGCGTTTCCTACTCGCGAACTACGGCGTGCCGTCTGAGACGATTTTCGTGAATACGGCGACGAGGGCCGACACGCTCATGGTGGGGGCGCTCGCTGCCCTCGTGGTCACCGATACGTCTTCGCTCAACCGCGTTCGCCCATGGTTGCCCCTAGTTGCAGCGCTCAGTGCGGGTTACGTGATCGCGGTCGGATTCGCCGTGAAATCCGAGGCGTTGCAGATTTACGACATGGTAACTTTGGGGTTTACGGCATTTGCGCTGACGTTCGGATCATTCGTGCTATGGGGCTACATCTTCAACGGAAGCGGCAACGCCCTCGACCGGCTGCTCTCCAATCAAATACTAACAAAGCTTGGCAAATACAGCTACGGCCTATACGTATATCACCTTCCGGTCGTCTATGCTGCGAAGATCTGGCTGGGATCGAGTGCCTGGTTCGGTCGAAGCGCCGTTCTCGGCTTGTTATTCTGCGTCGCGACGGCGGGGGTCGCGTTTTCAATCGCGATCGCGAGTTACGAACTCTTCGAGAAGTGGTTCCTGCGTCTCAAACGGCACTTCCGCCCTACCTTCTCGCGGAGGCCTGAAAGCGAGCTGGGATCGGGCGCCAGGGCCCCGGCCGCTTTCGAAGTCAGCTAAGCGTAAGCGCTCGAGACACGGCCGCGTCCGCCACGGGTGCCATCGCGGCGTAGCAAGCGGCATTTGGGTGAAGCCCATCGTCGGTCAGATCGGCGCGAAGCCGGCCCCGAGAGTCCGAGACAACCGAGAAGTAGTCGAGGTAGACGAAGCTGCGTGCTTCAGCATACTCTTTGAGCCAAGCGTTTAGCGCCGCGATCCGCACGGGCGAAAAGAAGGTCGTTTGCGGTTGATGGTCGTCGCAAACCGGTAGCAACGAAGCGAGCACGACCGCAATGCCGTTCGCGCACGCGATCTCGGTCATCGCGGTCAGATTCTGCCGAATCGTAACGTCGCGTACGGGCCCCATGTGCCCGCCAATGTCGTTTATACCACCTAGCACTACGACCGCTTTCGGCTTCAAAGCAACCACATCGGCGTGAAAGCGAAGCAGCATCTGGGCTGTGATCTGCCCTCCGATACCGCGATTGAAGTATGGCCTCCCCGGAAAGAACGGCGCCGACGACGCGAACTGGTGGCGACCCCAACCTTCCGTGATCGAATCTCCGATGAACACGACCCGCACTTCGTCGGGGAGAGGAGGCGGCAGTAGAGCATTTTCGGCGGCATAGCGGCGCGTGTCGCCGTAATCATTCGCAAGCCGTGCGATCGGCCCGACGGGAAACGCCGCAGCCGCGAGCCAGCCGCGCCCGATAACCCACAACGCACCTGTACGCGCGACCACGATCGCGCGAAGCCACCAGCGGGAACGTACGCTCACAGCAATCTGAAGAACGGCCGGGCCTCGCCGCGCATCGATCTCTCCTTACCGGGCCACGATAGAAGCCCTCGTATCTCCCTTCAAGGGCCACAACGAGATGTTAGGTTGCTCTTTTCATCGGGCACCGACCTTTCGCTTACCGAATCCCGTTTCCCGACCGGGCCGGCCACCCAAGTCGCCGGCGTGGTTGCTCGCAGATCTGGCGACATCACGAGCGACTCGTTAAACAAAAGCGGCAACGCTTACTCGGGACACGGCGAAGCAGTTGGGACAAGGCGTCGGATGGACTCACTACTTTAATCGATAATTGATAACGTACGACGCACGATGTAGTGCTTAAAGCTTTTGCTAAAATAACGACTCGGCATGGCCAAAGGGGTCGACTTGGATTAGCCGAAGCAACGCGTCAATGCGCAAGACCTGTTTCGACTTGGTTGTTGGCATCGATCTCGACAACACGATCATTCGCTACGACCGCATTTTTTTGCGCGAAGCTCGTTTGAGAGGCCTCGTACCGGAACGTTTCGTCGGGACCAAGCGAGAGGTTCGGGATCGCATCCGGCTCCTGCCCGACGGCGAAATCCACTGGCAGCGACTGCAGGCGCATGCTTACGGCCCTGCGATCAAGCAAGCCGTCGCAGCTGATGGTACCATAGATTTTGTCCAAATGCTGCGATCGCGCGGCGCCACCGTATCGATCATCAGCCACAAGACCGCCTTTTCCAGTTTCTCGGCTTCTTCGGTAAACCTGCGGGACGCGGCTCGTGACTGGCTGCGCGCAAGCGGCATCTTAGCCGCCAACCACGTCCCGGAAGAACATCTTTACTTCGAAGACACCCGCGGGGATAAAATAGCCCGAATCGTCGAACTGCGCTGTACCCACTTCATCGACGATCTCGAGGAGGTATTCGACGATCCCGCCTTCCCAGCAGACGTCGAGCGTATGTTGTTCGCCACCACGGCTACCGTGCCTCATAGCCGCTATCCTACTTACGCCTCCTTTCGCGAGATCGCCGATGTGCTCTTTGCCGACTGAGCCCCTCGAGCGCGATCTCGATGACATTTTCGAGATTGCACGCAAGCTCTGCGGGAGGCTGACTACGGTGCAGATTTGCCGTGGAGGCGGGAACAATCGGGTGTACCACGTTGTCGCGCGCGACGCCGCCTATGCCTTGAAGTGCTACGGAGCGATCGAGAGCGATCGGGACCGCCTCTCACAGGAATACGACGGACTCAGCTTCCTGGCGGAAGCCGGGATTGCGCGCTCCATTCCGGCGCCCTACGCAATTGACCGCGAAAACCGTTGCGCTCTTTACGAGTGGATCGACGGCGATAAACTTTCGCCGCACGGCATCGACGACATCGACGCGGCGATGACATTCCTCGGCCAGCTGCATCGTGTGCGAAACCATCCGAGTGCAGCGGCGCTTCCGCCGGCGACGGAGGCGGTTTTGCAGCCGCTCGATCTTCTCGCCCAGCTCCGGCGCCGACTGACGCGCCTTGCGTCGGTAAGGGCAACCGAGCGTGCTCTCGCAGATTTTCTCGACGCCGAACTCGAGCCGGAGCTCACGCGCCGGACAGCGCGTTTGGCCGCATTGGCGGACGACGGTCCACTTCCCCTACATGCCAGAACGCTGTCGCCATCCGATTTCGGATTTCACAATACGATTCGGCGATCAGACGGCAGCCTCGTTTTCATCGATTTCGAATACTTCGGTTGGGACGACCCGGTGAAGCTTGTGGCGGACTTTCTTTGGCATCCCGGAATGCAGCTAAGTCTAGCCGAGCGCAGACGGTTTGTCGAGGGAGTAACGGCTCGCTTCGCAGGCGATCCCGGTTTCTACAGGCGACTAGAGCTGACGTTTCCGCTATATGGAATTCGCTGGGCGCTGATCATGCTAAACGAATTCGTGCCCGCGTTACGGGCACGGCGCGCCTTCTCTGGCAACGGGGGAGACTGGACTAAGGTGAAATCGCAACAACTTGCTAAAGCACGTACGGCGCTCGACGCAGTACGCTCCTATCGGGAGGCGGTCATCGCGTGATTGCAGGCCAGCCCGTTCGTGCCGTACTTGACGAGCGATCCAAGTACCTTCGTTCCCTTATTATCGACGGCCTCAGCGCGGGACGCGGACACGTCGGATCGCCGCTCTCGATCGTCGAGATTCTCCGTGTACTTTACGACGAAGTGCTCGACGTGCGCCCGACACAACCTGATTGGCCGGAACGGGATCGCTTCATCCTTAGTAAGGGCCACGGCTGTCTGGCGCTCTACGCGATCCTGGCGGATCACGGGTTCTTTCCAAAGGAAGAACTGAAGCGGTTCTGCAAACCGAACGCCCTGCTGGGCGGCCACGTTGACGCGCACATTCCAGGCATAGAAGCCTCCACCGGCGCCCTCGGGCATGGGCTGCCAATTGGCGTGGGGATGGCGCTTGCGGCGCGGATGCGTGGTCGTACGTCGCGCGTCTTCGTGGTCACGGGAGATGGCGAACTTGATGAGGGTTCCGTATGGGAGGCGGCGTTGCACGCGGCCAAACACGGGCTCGACCACCTGACGGTGATCGTCGACTACAACAAGCTGCAGTCATACGGTCGAATCGACGAGGTATTGCCGCTCGAGCCACTCGCCGCAAAGTGGCTGGCGTTCGGCTTTGCGGTACGCGAAGTCGACGGCCACGACCTGACATCTCTTCGCGGAGCTTTTGCGGATCTGCCCTTCGAACGCGGAAAGCCGAACGCAGTCATTGCACATACGGTGAAAGGGCGCGGCATTCCATTTGCCGAGCTGAATGCCGCGTGGCACCACAAGTCAACCGTCGACGCCGACACAATTGTGAAGCTGCGCCAAGCCCTGGAGGAGTCATAGTGCGTCAGAGCGCGCTGAGCGCGGTCTACCAATTGGCCAAACGCGATCCACGAGTCGTATTCATTGGCTCGGATTTGGGGCCGGGCGTGCTTGACGAGATGAGGCGCGATTTCCCGGATCGCTTCTTCATGGAGGGCGTTTCGGAGGCAGCCATCATCGGCATGGCGGCAGGGCTCGCGATGGAGGGCTTCATCCCGTATATAAACACCATCGCGACCTTCCTCACGCGTCGCTGCTACGAGCAAGTCGCGATGGATCTGTGCAAACACCGATTGCCTGTTCGATTGCTCGCCAGCGGCGGCGGCGCGGTTTATGCGCCGCTGGGACCAACGCATATGGCGCTTGAGGACGTCGCCATCATGCGGGCGCTGCCGAACATGACCGTTGCATGCCCCGTCGATGCCACGGAGATGACACGGCTGATCGATGCCACTCTTGACTGGCCGGATCCGGTCTACGTGCGGTTCGCGAAGGGTGGGGATCCCGTCGTCTCGCTGCCTGAAGCCGGCTTCACGCTGGGTAAGGCGATCCAGATGCGGCGCGGCCGCGATGTCGCCCTCATTAGCACCGGTATCATGACGGCGCGCTGCCTCGCAGCCGCCGAGGGCCTCAATGCGAAAAACATCTCTACGACTGTACTCCACGTGCATACAGTAAAGCCCCTCGACGAAGAAGCCGTACGCACCGTTGCTGCGGATTGCCGGCTGGTCGCAACCGTCGAAGAACATTCGAGGATCGGCGGCCTCGGCAGCGCGGTGACGGACATTCTCGCGGAAGGTCGGATCGTAACCCCGCAAATCCGGCTCGCTTTTCCCGACACGTTCATCGGGACCTTCGGATCGCAAGACTCCACGCTGGAAGCACACGGCCTGCAACCGCCTCAAATCTCGACCCGAATCGCTATGGCCTTTGAGGCGCTGCCGCGCTTCGTGGCAGTCACAACGTAGGGAGAATTTCCACTGCGATGATAACGACGGATCGTCAATCCAACGGACAATTCGTACAAAACGCCCGCGGCTCGAGCACGGTGGCAGATGTGTACATGGCGGTTCCGACGATCGACAGGCGCGGCAGCATGCCGACTGCCGCGCTCGACGACGATTCCGTCCTAGATTTGACTGTGTTCGTTTCATGTCACAATGAAGCGGATCATATCGTCAACACGCTCGATACAATCTGCGCGGCGGCCAACGAACTGCAGCTCTCTTTCGAGATTATCGTCGTTGACGACCGTTCGCGGGACGACTCGGGTCAGATCGTGCGTGGTTACATCGATACGCATCCGCACGAGAATGTCATCCTACGAGCCAACCGAACAAACAGGGGACTCGCGCAGAATTATCTCGACGGGGCGTTCCTCGGCAAAGGCAGGTACTACCGTCTCGTGACAGGCGACAGCCCAGAATCCAAGGAAAACATGATGCAGGTTTTTTCCGAGATAGGCAAAGCCGACTGCATCGTCCCATACTACAAACATAATCGGGGGCGTAAGGCGTATAGGCGCTTGATCTCAAATGGCTTCACGGCCGTGGTAAACGTGATCACGGGTAACTCGATCCACTACTACAACGGCCTCACCGTGCACCGTCGTAGGAACGTGCAACGCTGGCATACCAATACCAAAGGATTTGGCTTCCAAACCGAGATCTTGTGTCTACTCCTAGATAACGGATACACTTACAAAGAAGTGGCCATCGAACTGCCGGTTTCGGCTTTTGCATTGCAAGACAGCGAGTCGCGCGCATTCAACATTCGCAACTTTCTGTCGGTGATGCACACAGTTGTCGAAGTCACGTTCAGACGTCTTTCGGACCACGTATACGGAAGACGCTGATGGCTTCTGTCGTCTTACGTCTGCGGGCGAATGGCCCCGAACTCGTAGAGACCGGCCGAGATGTTTGGTACGCGAGAGGTCCGTTGATTACGTTCGGAGAGCCTGAGATAACGTTCTTGAAGGCGCGGGCATCGGAATCCGAGCGGAGGCGGTCTCGGATCTGCGCGCACGTTTCGCCCTCCGCACTCGTCCACGAGATGCTGATCGCACATCACCGGACCTGCTACGTCCGGCCACATCGACATCCGGAGAAGGCGGAATCTTTGCTCGTCGTTCAGGGGCGTGCCCGCGCCGTTTTCTTCGACGATGCCGGAGCTGTCGAGTCCGTAGTGGAACTCAGTGAACCTCCCCACGGTACCTTCGCTTATCACGTCGGCGCCGGCCGCTACCATTCGCTCCTGATCGAGAGCGATTGGCTGATTTTTCTCGAGGTGGGGCAAGGACCGTTCGCGACGACGTCGTCGATGTTCCCCGAGTGGGCCCCTGACGGCAGTGACCCAGCCGCCGCGCGCGATTTCGAGAGACGGGTCGCCTCCGATGTTGTCCGGATCCTCGGGCGGTGACCCCATGACACAACCAACCATGTACGAATTTTACGGGCAGCAGTCGCTGCTCCCGACCTACGCAGGGTTGCGGACTGAAGAAGACCTCGAACGCTATCAGCGCATGCGCGACGATGTCTGCGGTGCAAAGCTCTACCTCCCGAAGCGAATCTTCGAGAACGCTCAGCTTCTCCAATTCGGCCCCGACAGCGGCGAAGACGCCCTCGTCTTCGCGCGCTCCGGCGCGAAGCTGACGCTGGTCGAGCCCAATCTCAAGGCGCATCCGGCTATTCACGACTACTTCCGGCGATTCGGGCTCGAGTCCCAGCTCGAAGAGTTAAGCCAAGCTGATATGCTGGGCTACCGGACGGATCGGGTCTTCGACTTCATCGACGCAGAGGGGTTCATCTATACCGTGCAACCGACGTCGGCCTGGCTCGACGTGTTTCATCGGTTGCTACGCCCCGGTGGGCTCTTCATGGTCACGTACTACGAGCGCTTTGGCGCGCTCATCGAACTTTGTCTCAAGGCACTCTATGCGCTCGTCAAACGCCTTGAACCGGGCCCGGCAAAGGAAATCGCTGCCGCTCTCTACATGCCGAAGTGGGAGGCGGTGCCGCATACTCGCCGCTTCGAGTCCTGGGTGATGGACGTGCTCGAGAACCCCTTCGTTCGGGCGCGCTACTTCCTCGGCGCGACTGAACTGTACGCCCTCGCCGCGGAACGTGGTTTCGAACTATACTCGGCGTGGCCGACCTATCGCGATTCGCTGGCCGTCTACTGGCACAAGCGGCCGACGAAGCTCGACGAGCGGTCCGAGCTCGACAGGCAGCACCTTGCTCGAAGCGCGCTCAGCTTCGTCACCGGGTACAAGCTTTATCTCACCGCGGAAGCCGATGCATGCACCGAGGTCGCTTCCTTGCTCCACAGCTTGATCGATGGGGTAGATGCTCTGGTCGACCGCACTGACCCTGCGCTGCTCGCGGCAACGGTCGATGGCTTTGAAGAGTTAGCGCAGCGCGCCAAGAGCGAGGCGCTGCTGGCCGACGGAGATCACGACAGAGCGCGCGCCGTCGCTCTCTTGAAAAGTCTCCGGGAAGCCTTCGCATGCGCGGGGCGCGGCGACGCCCGGGGCGTTCGCGAAATTACGACCGCCGATCGGGCGTTTATAGAAAGCTGGGGGATGCCGAACCACTTAGCCGTGTTTGCGAAAAGCTGAACGAGCGTGCTGCGTATCGGTGTCATCGGCGCGGGCATGGTCAGCCAGCTGTGTCACATCGCCAACTTCTCCGAGATCGAAGGCTGTCGTGTCACCGCAATCGCCGAGCTACGCGCCGGCCTCGGTGAAGCAGCGGCGCACAAGTTTGGCATTCCAACCGTGCACCCGACGCATCGAGAACTGCTGGCCGACGACGACGTCGACGCGGTCGTCGTCGTAACCCGGCGGCACGCGACCGGCCCCGTCGTTTACGACGCGTTGCGTGCCGGTAAGCATGTCCTCTCCGAAAAACCAATGGCGCATACCGTCGAGCAGGCCGAGCGCCTTGTCGCCGCCGCGCGGGACTACGACCGCATCTACGCAGTCGGGTTCATGAAGCGTCACGACGCGGGCGTTGCGCGTGCAAAAGCCCTCCTCGATGACTTCCGCCGCTCGGGCGAGCTGGGTGCCGTCGTGTTCGCGCGAGCCTACTGCTTCGCGGGCGGGGTCACGAGCGGTGGCGGCGGGTACGTGATGACCGGCGAAGAGCGCCCCGACGGCATCGAACTCTGGCCCGTTGCGCCGGCATGGTTGCCGCCGGAGCTGCACGCCGACTACGCTGAATTCCTGAACGTCTACTCGCACACGATCAACCTATCGCGCTTCTTGCTCGGCGCAAGGCCCCGCGTCCGCTCAGCGAACCTATCTAATCCTAAGGGCCGCCTCATCGATCTCGACTTCGGCGACTTCTCCGCCGCTCTCGAGTTCGGCGACTTATCGCCGTGCGATTGGCGTGAGGGCATCGAAGTCGTTTTCGAGCGAGGCTGCCTGCGCGTCGGCTTACCACAGCCGTTTTTGCGGGGAGTTCCTGCAACCGTTGAATTGTATCGCAGCGGCCGCGACCCCCAAACCGTCACGTTTAGCGCGACACCGAGCTGGGCGTTCCGACGCCAGGCGGAAGCGTTCGTGCGCAGCGCAGCCGAGGGGCGCACGCCGCTTGCCAGCGGAGCCGACTCGATCGTCGATCACGAACTGACCGAGGCGATTTACGAGCTGCATCTGCACTCGCGCAGCTACGCGCACGCCATACCGGGAGGATAACCGTTGGAAACGATTTCAAAGAAACTGGAAAGATGTCTCCTGTGCGAGTCGCGCGAGCTTCGGCTCGCCGTGCCTCTCGAGCCGATGCCGATCCTCACGCCGAATTTCGAGCTCGCCCCGGAACTGGCGAGCGACCCACGCGTGGTCGACGGCGTACCGCTCGATTTATGGCTCTGCGAAGCCTGCGGTCACGTTCAGGTCGGAGAGGTCGGGAATCCCGATCTGCAGTACCGGAACTACGTCTATACCACGTCCCTGTCCCTTGGGCTGCGCGAACACTTCTCGCGCTACTGCGACGCGACGCTCGCACACCTCGAGCCGCCTCCGGGCAGCCTCGTCGTCGAGATAGGCAGCAACGACGGCACGCTGTTGGAGTTTTTCAGGGCACGCGGCATGCGCGTCTTGGGGTTGGACCCCGCGACGCAGATCGCACGCGACGCTACGGCCGCCGGAATTGAAACGCTTCCCGAGTTCTTCTCGGCTGCGCTCGCGAGGCAGGTGCGCGAATCGCACGGTCCCGCCGCGATCGTGATCGCCAACAATGTGATCGCAAACGTACCCGACATGGGCGACTTCACGGAAGGCGTCGCAGCGTTGCTAGCCGGCGACGGCGTCTTCGTCTTCGAGACCCAGTACGGCGCTGACGTTATCGAGCACTGTCTCCTGGACACCGTCTACCACGAGCACATCTCATATTTCTTCATCGATCCGCTGCAGCAGCACTTGCTCCGGCACGGGCTCGAACTCGCCGATGTCGAACGCATCGCGACCAAGGGCGGTTCGTTTCGTGCGACCGCCATCCGTCGCGAGAGCTCGCGCCCGCGCGGCAACGCCGTGGCACAGTTGATCGCGGATGAACGGCGCAAAGGCTGCCGCTCGATGGCCTACTTCGACCAGCTAAACCACGCGATCGCGGTGCTGCGCGACGAATTACGGTCCCTCGTCGACGCTGACAGGAATCGTGGACACGCCGTTGGGGGCTACGGCGTATCGGTCGGCACGACGGCACTGCTCCCGCAGTTCGGCGTGATAAAAGACATCGAATTCCTGGTGGACGACGACCCCAAGAAACCGTCCCACATGCGCGGCGCCGACTACTCGATTCCGGTCATCGGCCCGGCGGCATTGGCCGCCCGCGCGCCCGCAACTGTGGTCGTCTTCGCCTGGCGCTACGCCGAGCCCATAATCGCAAAACACCGGCAGTTCCTCGAGCGCGGCGGACGTTTCGTCGTGCCTTTCCCCGGCCTTCGGGTCGTTGACCTGCAATCGGCGGCCCGTCCGGAGTCTGCCGAGGCGCCCGGCGTGACTACTTGAGCCCGACCAACTGCATAGTCTTGATGTTATAGTAACGCGGGTCGCTCATCGGTTCGGGGATGAGCCCGCCGCTGAAGGCACCGCAAAGCTCGCGGACGCCGTACGCGATATCGTTCTTTGCCTCGAAGCCGAGTTCGCGCTTGATCAGGCTCGAGTCGATCCGGTACGAGCGGTGGTCGTTCGTCGGTTCCACGCGGATTTTTACGTCGGGACCCACCACGCCGCGAACGGCGTCGGCGATCTCGGAGATCGTCTGGTTGTAGTACCCGGCATTGAAAACTTTTCCGTCGACTTTCTCGGCGGCTAGCGTCATCGTCTGGAGGTACAGGTCAACCATATCCTCGATGTGAATGTTGGGGCGAACCTGTGCACCGCCGAACACGCGGATTACGCGATTGTTAACCGCATGATTGGTCAAAATGTTTACCGACAAATCGAGCCGCAAGCGGGGCGCGTAGCCGAAGACGGTCGCCGGCCGGAGCACGAGTACCTCGAATCCCGGTTCTCGCGCCTCCATAAGGACTTCCTCGCACATCGCTTTGTACTTCGAGTAATCCGTCAGCGGCTCGAGGCTGAGTTCCTCGGTGACGCGTTCCTCTTTTTTTACGCCGTAGACGCTCGACGACGACGCGTAGACGAACCGCGACACGCCGGCTTCCTTGGCAGCCTGGACGAGGCCGGGAAAGCAATCGTAATTTATCGATCGTCCGACTTCGGGGTCGAGCTCAAAGCTCGGATCGTTCGAAATGCATGCGAGGTGGATCACGGCGTCGATGTCGCGCATCGCGTGGGCAACCGCGACGGGATCTCGCAGGTCGCCCCGAACTTCACTGAGGCGAGCGTGTCCCCGTACGTTTGCCAGCGCTTGTTCGCCGTACAGGTAGAGGTCGAGGACAGTCACGCCGTGGCCCGCCTCCAACAGCTTCGGAACGAGGCGTGATCCCACGTAACCGGCTCCGCCGGTTACCAATACGTTGCCCCTAGTACCGTCCCTCATTTTCCTCCGTGTTACTTCAACAACGAGTCGATGAACTTGAAGGTCGCCACGCGATCGACCGCCTGGCGATTCCCGACGATTTGTGACGCCAGCGCTCCCACAACGTTCGAGACAAACGTAATCATGCTTCCAGGAAGCCCCGCCGCGGCCATCAACGCCGTCCAGGAAAGCACCGCGTCTCCCGCACCGACACGATCCACCGCGCTCCTCGCGAACGCCGGGCCGCGGCACCATCCTTCGCTCGCGCGGTAGAACACCGTGCCGGACTTACCCCGGGTAACCAAAGTGTTCTGGACTTGCAACCGGTTCGAAAGCGCCACGATGAGCGGTTCGAGCGGGCCCACTCTCGTGCGCGCGTCGGCTCGAAGCTCGCCTTCATTCGTGCACAGGAAATCGGCCCGCGAGTACCTCGAGATCGTGTGAAGTCCGACATTTGCGGCGTTTTGCTGGGTGTTGACGGCCAGAAACTTCGCGTTCTTCTCGAGCGCGTCGATGGCGCCGTGCGTGAGGATTCCGTGCCCATAGTCCGCGACGATCACGAGATCGTAGTCACCGGCCATTCGGTCCAACTCAGTTGCGAAGCGTTCGTCGTCTCCGGCCGTCAACAACTCGTCGTTGAACACGTATACTTCGAAGAGCTTCGAGAGAAGGTACGACTCCACGTACCGCCGCTTCACGATCGTCGAGGACTCCGCTTTGTAAAAAAAGGTCGGCTTCACGTTCGGTGCGAGCCGATCGCGGACAAACGCCTCCCGCGAATCCCGTGTGCCAAGGAATGTGGTCAAATGAACTTCGTCCACGAGAGCGGCAGCGTGATTGGCGATGGCCAGCGATCCACCGGCAAACTGCTCCTGAGACACGTAGCGCATCGCAAGAACCGGGTCCTTCGCTGATTTTCCCATCTGCTCGACGTAGACATATTCGTCGACGATCGCTTCGCCGACGACTAATACGCGGAGCTTCCGCAGCTTGTCCAGCGCGGCATGAACGTCGTGGGCCCCGAATTCGAGACGCAGGTTGGCAAGGTACTCGTCGACTTCCTTCGGGAAAGAAGACATATAGCGATTGATGAGGGTAGAGCTGGAGAACGTGATTTCCTCCGTGTAATAAATCCGGCCTCCAGCTTTCTCAATCGCCGCGGCTTCTTCTGTGATCTTCCGCGTGACGTCCGCCTCGTGACTCCTATAGTCAGGGCCCTTCGCATACACGTCGGGCGCGACCAAGGCAAGCATCTCCACGGCGGTGGGCCAGCGGTTCAGTGCGACGTAGTCGATCATCTCGACGGCCGCCAGCATCTGCGCCCGAAGGTTCTCTGTGAAAGCGGGGCGATTTACGCCCTTGTTGACGTAGTGGTCCGGCGTTAACGTCACGACGAGCAAGTCGCCCTGCGTCTTCGCCTCCTCGAAGTGCTTCACGTGTCCGAAGTGGAGCAGATCGAAGACGCCATGGCAGAGCACGACCTTCTTCCCGCGTTGCTTCGCCTCGGCGACTCGTTTCGCGAGTTCTTCGAGCGTGAGGATTTTATCCGCTAGCCGCCGCCGATTGCCTGCCCGCATTACGTTGGAACCCACGCCAGCTGGTCGAACCACGTTTTCGTTGCTCGAGCGATCGACAGCTGATCCCAAACGGGGGCGGTTCGCCAGTACTCGATGTCTCTCAAGACAGTTTCGACGCCCCGCTCAAATGAGACTTCCGGCCGCCAGCCCAGCAGCTCCGTTGCTCTACGGGTATCCGCGTTCGTCGAATCCGGCTCCCCAGGCCGTTTAGGCACGTGAACGACGTCGCCCCCGATCAGGTCCACGAGCCGATTCACCGTCTGCGGTTGACCCGTCCCAATATTCAACACGACGGTGTCGAGGTCAGACTCGCCGGCCATCAAAAAGGCTCGTGCAACGTCTGACACATAGGTAAAGTCGCGTGACTGCGTACCATCGCCCACGACGGTCAACGGCTTGCCTGCGAGCTTCTGCGCGAGGAAGACGCCAAATACACTCCCGTAGGTGCCTGAGGTCCGGGAGCGGAGGCCAAACACATTGAAGAGCCGCAATGACACGGTCGGGATACGGTACACTTTGGCCCAATGAAGCGCGATCTGCTCGCCAAGATACTTGGTCAATGCATACGGATATTGCGGCCGGATCTCGGCCTCTTCCGAAGTCGGGTACGCATCGGGTATCCCGTAACAAGACGACGAAGCCGCGTAGACGACCCGGCGAACGCCGGCGGATCGCGCGGCCTCCATTACGCTCGCCGTCCCGTCCACGTTGGCGCGGAAATATTCCATCGGACGCTCGATCGACGGGACGATGTCGGCTAGACCAGCGAGGTGGAAAACGACATCAACGCCTCGGAAGATCTCGGTCAAACGACCCGTCTCGTTCACATCGCAGCGCTCGACCCGGACGTTTCGGGAAACCTCCTTGAGATTCTCTTCACGCCCCGTCGCGAAATTGTCCACAACGATCGCATCGATGCCACGCGACTCAAGGGCGCCGACCAGATGACTTCCAATGAAGCCGGCTCCCCCCGTAACGACCCCTCTTGTCATTTCAGGCACTTACCGATGCAGCTTCGAAAGCGATCGCGTCGCGAAGCGCCAGTGCGATCGCGTGGTTGAGAATCAAATGCCCATCCTCTTGCTGGCAGATGCTCTTAGACGGGACCGTCACAGCCAATTCGGCCGACTTATGGAGACGGCTTCCCGGCTCCCCACACAAGCCGATGGTGACCGCGCCAACGCCGTTTGCATACTGCACTGCCCGAACGACGTTTTCGGAGTTTCCCGAACCGGAAATCGCGATCAGCACGTCGTGTGGCAGCAGCAGATTCCGGAGCTGCTCCACGAAGACCTCGAAGTAGCTTATATCATTCGACACCGCCGTCATGTATGGAACATTGTCCGTG
>Ga0116227_10002473_pt1 | contig 41902 bp, 30 predicted proteins | sample S1TSphgellanicum_FD_89693 | JGI IMG/M metagenome (GOLD analysis project Ga0116227, IMG submission 89693) | Host-associated microbial communities from peat moss isolated from Minnesota, USA - S1T2_Fb - Sphagnum magellanicum MG | ecosystem: Host-associated > Plants > Peat moss > Unclassified... | reverse complement strand
GAGGTGAGGGAGGTAGGAGGGCGGAGGTAGGTAGGAGGGAGGGAAGTAGGTAGGAGGGGGGGGAGTAGGTAGGAGGGGAAAATTTTGGGGCAGAGAAGGGGGCTGAAAAATCCCTGGGCAAGGCAAGAGGATGTGTTTTTGGTTCGTCCCCAAAACGGCTTGAATGGCCTCATCCTGAACTGGTGCATTGGTGGCTGTTGTTTCATTCCAGCCCCATCTGAAGGCCTCTTGACAAATATTTGAATTGCCAAGTGTATTGTAGAAGCGATCATCATGTGGACTCTTCAACCTAACAAGTGTAATCAACATTGACAAAGTTGCAAAGATGATATCGAATATTGTTCTGTGAAATCAACACACAAAACATTAAGAACGGTTTCAGTTCCCCACTCCTTTAGAGATGAATGACCCCTCAAAAGCTTGAATCAGAAAAGAAAAACTCCAAACCCTAAAAGGAAAAAAAGAAAAAGAAAAAGAAACCCTTCAACTGCCAAAGGAAACAATCAGAGATTTGGGAGCATACATATAGGGTATGAAATGCTCACATTCAAAAGGAGATGAGACTACCTAGCTAGCAAGATCTCTGAAGTCTATGTCCTGGGAAAAAAATTCAAAGCTCGTAGTGTGTTTCTTGACCCTAATACCGATCGATTATAAGCTTTTTTTTTGTGTGCTCATTACATATTGCAATGACAATTGCTCGCTGCTTTATCACATATGCATGCACTTCAGCAAAACTGTTGAGGTTTGTTGCAACAAAAGTCTGGGTGACAAAATACATCATTGGGTTTCTTGGAACCATGGCCAAACAATATGGGGGAAAAAATGAGGTGCTATTGGGAACGTCTTAGGGAACATTTTGGGAACCTGATGGAACATATTGGGAACAGACTAAACCCCAACCCCCATGACGAGCATTGAAGGATTGTGGCACAATAATTCTCTTTGTGGCCGTATGAATCCTAAACTTTAATTTGTGCTTTCGGTTTCTAAATAAGTTGTGATTTGTGACAAACATTTGTTTAGGGCTTTAGGATGCATTGTGCATTGTTTGTTCTACATTTTGTGTTTCCAAAGAAGGTCAAGGTTTGAAGTTCTTAGGGAACTCCTTCATTTCCAATAAAGTTCTCAACAACACAACATGTGATATGAGCTTACAAGCAAGTTGCCCTTCTATTCTTTTTATGTTGCGATATTAGTCCTCTTGTTGAATTAGACTTGTGGGAAAGTTAAAATCATTCAAGTTTAGGTGTTTAGTGTTTAGGTTGTGGTGTGAGTTTCTAGTTTTTAGGAGTTGTGATGGATTTCAACTATGGCAGATCATACTTTAATCAGATATTTGTTGCATTGCCTATAACTACTATAAATGGCTAGAATACCAATGGTGAGAGCATTAGTGTTTTTGTAGGAACACCGTATATGTTGGATGTTAGTGAGCAAAAACGTAATCAAGCACTAAAGGCACTAGTTGCCTTGCTTGGAAAGGAAGTAAAAGAGTGTGGTTTGCCTATTACCGGTGACTTCTTCAAAGACCAACAAGCACAAATTAAGTTCTACAAACTTCTATAATCGCACCTCCCTCAATTGGGTTTTTTTTTGTGTGAACAATGGAACTCCTATAGAACTTATCAACACCTAGGTCTTACACAACTTTCAACTTAAAAAATGGAGGCTCAATTTCTTATGGTGAACTTGCACTTCTTTATCCCCACCTACATACTCACTTCCACAATGACTAATAACCTCTATGAATTGGCAACTGACCAACAAGTCAACACAAACACATTTAATAAGAATTACCTATGTGGTACCATTCTTCTAACAATTTGTATACAAAATCTTGAAACACATGTAGAGTGACTATGATCCAATAAAAGGAACGCATTAAGAGAAGCAAATCAAACATTACCATGCAAGAAGAGTACAAGGGAAAACAAACTTGCATTCAAGGATTTGAACCCAATTGTTAACTTGGGTTCAAAAATTAGTCTTGCACCAAAAAATAGTCATGCGCATACCTTCATGTCAGATGGGTTGTATTCAACTCAATTAAAATGTTTTTCCTGCACCTTTGGAACATGCATTCAATCTAAAGAATTCTTAGGCAGGAATCTGCTAATAGCAGGACATTTTTGTACCTTCTGAAGCATTTCTAGCTAAATGCTGAGTTTGACTGCAATTTGATAATGTTATGCATAATTGGTCTAATGCAAACAAATTCACATTATGCAAGACAACATAAAGTTTTCAGCAAATGCAATACAAGGCAGGAGTTGTGAGATGTTCAATTTTTTCTTGGTGCTCAATGCATGATATCATTTTCAAGCGATCTGATGTGTTTGTGGGGATTAGCCTTGGAGACAAGGTTGTGGAATTTGGAAGCATAGAGGACAGCCAAAGAGTGTTCACTAGATGGTGCCCTTGTGCAGTGCAGTCTCTTGGAACATTGTGATGCTGAGGCATATGGAAGAAGGAGAAGGGCAGAAGGCATTGACATTACTTCAACAAATGCAATGGGGTGCACCCTGTCAGTTTCACAGGTATTCTGAACTTGTGTGCAATCGTGATGACACTTGAAGACAGCAGTTCTATCAGGAACAGATTGATCAATCTTATTTCCAAGTACAATGTTATTGTGTGGGATAGCCTTTTCTGACATGACATGCACAAAATTTGTGGGACCATGGAAGAGCTTGGAGAATGTTCAGCAAGATGGGCAAATGTGCTGTGGTCTCCTGGACTGCAATGATATCATGACTTGTGGAATGTCGACAAGTACAGAATGCATTGGAGCTTTTTGGACAAACACAACACAAAGCAAAGGTATGTATCTAGACACTGTCACTTGAAACACTCTGACATTAATCCTGTGAAATGCAGGCAAAGTGCAGGAAGCAGTGGAGTTATTTCAATAAATCCACTTCAAATTTGTCAAAAATATTGTGTCAGTTTCATGGGGATCCTGGATGCATTTGCCATGGTTATGACATTTTGAGAGGCCAGGCATGCACATGAACAAATCATTCAATGCTGTTGTGAATCCAATGTCCTTGTGGGGAATAGCCTTGGTGATCCTCATGAAAGATGTGAGATCATTGAAAGGGTGGGAGGCTGAATTGGTTTGGATCCCTAGTCCAGTGCTAGGAACGTCACCTACACAAGGAGAGGCTGAAATTGCCATCACTGTGGACATCTGCTTGCAGAGTGTTCAACAAAGTGCTCACTATCTCCTGGAATGCTGTGGTTTTGGGGCATGGGAAATATACGGCAAGGGCCAAATGCATGGGCATTATTTCAACAAAGGGAAGTTTGCAAGTCAAACTCTTTAGTCACTCTTGGAAATAGTGAATCCATGTGCAAGCGCATAGTGGCAATTGGAGAAGGCAGATGCACTCATGAGTAGAATCTAGATCATACGAAAGTTGGTTGCAATTCTAATGAGTCTTTTGCAGGGGGAAAGTCTCATTTACATGAGGGATGCTTCAAGAGTACTCACAAGAATGCATGCATTCTTATGTTCAAAATTGCTTGGAGCTTGTTTATCATGTCAAGCCTTTTCAACACTGCAGAGGTCCTGAATTCAACACTGAGTACCTGGAATTGGGTTGGAAAGTAGACAAATTCTATGTGAATGTCCTGACTGAGCTTGTTAGATAGATGGATGCACAACTTCGCCCAGATCTTCATGATCTGAACAAAAATGGACTCCATTAGTCGAGATGAAGAGGCCATGGGAAACACATAGAGTTATTGGTAAAGTCACCCTGTCTTTGAGCCCTGGTTTGACTCCCTAAACTCCTAGTTTTCATCCCCAATTCAAGTGTATTGATGAAGTAAGTAAAATGGGGTGTACTGTTTCATGAATCAATACAGAAAAAATTGCAGGATCTTGTTCTGACAAGGCTTGATTTAATGAAGAATACGAGCAGCGGTCGAGAGTGAGGTAAGGTCACCCTGTCTTTGGAACCCTAGTTTGACCCTCTAAACCCTGTTTTCATCCCCAATTATAGTTTTTATCGATAGAGCGAGCCAAATTGGGGGTGCCATCTCACGAAACTGAGTATCAATGCAGAAGATTTGCAGGATCTTATTCTGATAAGGCTTGATTTAATGAAGAATATGAGCACCAGTCTAGAGTGAGGTAAGGACTCTCTGTCTTTGGGCCCTAGTTTGATCCTCTGAACCCTGTTTTCATCCCCAATTCAAGTGTTTATGGATAAAGTGAGCGGAATTGGGCACCATTTCATGAAACTGAGTATCAATGCAGAAGATTTGCAGGATCTTAATCTGACAAGTGTGGATATGACGAAGAATTTTGAGCACCAGTCAAGATCAAGGTCGTAAGTAATAGGGCAAATCCAAAACTGGTGGTGAAATTCCCCTGAGGATCAAATTTAGGTGAGTAGAATAGTTTGGTCCCCTGCGTTTCTTTACTGTTTTCATCCTAAGTTCTCATTTCATCCCCAGTTTCTTTCAACGAACGGAACTGGGGCACAGGAACCAGCAGCCCCCAGTTACTTGACCATACAACCATCCAAAATTTACGTGAGTAGAATAGTTTGGTCCCCTGTGTTTCTGTGTGGGTAACTATTTTCATCCTGACTTCCCATTTCATCCCCAGTTTATTTCAACAAAACTTGACCCAGGAACCAAGAGCAACAGTTACTTGACCCACCATCCATCCATCCATCCATCCATCCATCCATCTTCAGAGAGTTGAGGAGCAATTTGCGGCAAAACTGTCGACCCAACAAACAGCAAAAGGATCTTAAAGAAACACTCTAGTGTTGTTTGCCCGTTACCCGAAATACCTAACCTTTTTATTATTATTATTATTATTATTATTATTCTGATGATTTGTTGTCTACTACTATAACGATCCCATACCCACCTCTTCCTCGTGGGTGGGACGGAACCGTAAATACAGCTACGGTTCCGTAGCACGCTCCGTGCATGCACCCCTTTCCGTCCGTCCCGGATATGGTCATGTCAGACCAGCTGCATTAACATCCAAGGATGGTTTCTGCCTTTGTTTCGGCAATGGGCATGAAAGAACATGTGACTTTCTCATGCACCCTCTCTCTTCTCACTCTCTCTCTCTCTCTTTCTCTCTCTCCATCATCGTCATCATCAGCAGCATCCGATCTGATCGATTGATGATCATGATGTGCCTGCGCCTGACTGACCATCACAGCGTCACTGCAAGTTTCCATTGTGATAAGCCTCTAGCCTATATAGGTACTGTGTGTGTGCTGCTTGTCTGTCAGGTTTAGGTTTAGGGTTTGTTGGTAGGTTTATGGCTAGTTGGTAGGTAGGTATTTAGGGTCTAGGCTGGTCCACATGGAATGGTGAGCAGTGTTTGTTTTTTTTAGGATTAATTTTTAAAAAAATAAAATGCCAAGGTGGTTCCCAAGAGTGTAAGAGCAAGAGAAAAATTGGTAGCCATTTTTATTTTTTGAATTGAAATTAAAATGATGACACATGTCAAAACTTAATATTTAAATGAAATCAATCTTTAGTTTAAATAACGACAAAGTATTACGCCTAAATTATTACTCATAAATATTGAAGTAGTAAGGAAAATAATTAGGTGACCTAGAGGAATAAGAAGGGGAAAAATGAAGGCAATCGGTGAGTCGGTGCAACCACTTTTTTGGCTCCTCCTTCCAATCACAAGCTGAAATTAAAGTGACTTGATGCTTTCTTGCAAATGAAAAATTATGCTTTCAAAGGTTGCATATAAAAACACCATAAAACGTCTTTTAGCGGGTATCTTATTTTTAAGGAACCTACGATCTTGGATGTTATATATTTTACAAATGTGATAGAACCTTTGGGTAAGAGGGGCTTTTTTTTTTTGGAAAAATGTAAAAACTTGCGAAGAAAGGTAGTATTACGTTCCCCAACCAAGGCCATTATAAATATAAGGTTTATGACTTTCCAAAAAGGATACGATTCCAAATGCGGTTTGGTTTTAAGATTATAACATATTCAATAAGAATGATTTTACATTTCGTGATTCGACACTTCAATGAGCTTAAGTTGTTTAAATCTTATATTGATACAATGATCAATGAATCATTATTCTTGTTATACAAGAAGTTGTGAGTCACCTCATTTTCACTTAATTGTTTTGAAAAAATAAATAAATTTATGTTTGATATTTTCAAACTTAATTTATAATTCACTAAAACAACCAACAACAATAATGTGTCTCATAACATAAGTGATGAAACAAGTGAGAATAAGTTTTGCACCTTGGTTGAAAGTGGCACAAATACTCTAAATACCAATTATGAACTTTAACACACACAACCCTAAAACCTAATGCTCATACCTGTCTATAACACTCAGACTGATAAAATATCTTTTTTGGGGTTTAGGCAAGTGAGTTGAGATAGGAAGGTCACCTTCTTGATTAGGGCCTTTGGGGGGAGAACCCCTTTTGAGGGACCCTGTAAACCTTGATCATAAGGGCCCCCCCCCCCTCAAAAGGGATGCTTCCAAGGGCCTTCTCCCAAACAATAAATAATTGCACCCCGCCTTCGCGCCATGCCGAGAAAGCAAGCAGCAAATTCGTGGTACGGAGGAAACGGGTACGGTACGGCTGTAAAGGAAGCTTCCGGTGGCACGTGGTTGGATGAGAGTAGGAAGGTAGGCCGGACCTATCCGCAAGGTGGGTAAAAGATAGGGATACCCTACCAACAAATTCCCCTTCCCATTTCCACCTGCTCCAGCTAGTATGTACACACACAAAAGGGCAAAGGTCAAAACAAAGAAACTCCTGACTAGTTACTGCAGTTGTTTTAATTGTTTGTTACTCATGACTGACTGACTGACACGCTGGGACGCTTTGATGATCGACAATGAAATTTCTGTAACATGCTAAAGGGGGGGGTGCATGCCATGCAGGTTTTGTAGTTTCAAAAGTGTGGCGATTTTTCCAAAAATTCTTGCGATTTTTTTTGAGTTTACAATTAAAAAAAAACAAAAATTTCCAAAGTTTTCCCATTTTTTTTTCATTTTTTGAATTTACAAATAAAAAGAAAATCTCCAAAAATTTCCAATTTTTTTTTTCACTGAATGGTGAAGATTCATAATTTTTTTAAAAAAAATTCACTTCTTGGGATGCTCATTGTGGAGGCAAGTGTTAGAACATTTGAAAGAAAACATCATCAGTGCCTATGGGGCTCTTATCTTATTTCATGTAGGGTGGTAACTCCCATGGAGCGAGGAGTTCCCAAAATAAACCACCCCCAAGGTGGGGAAATTACCACCGAGGGAGTTACATGACATAATGCTTGGCCGGCCAACCGATGAAGTTGCCCAATGAAGTGTCAACAAATTGCCCAATGAAGTGTGAACAAAGAGATGGAACGCCTGATGAAATGATGATGATGACTTCATGAAATGCCCAATGAAAAATCGAAACTCCCTCCAATCTGTTCGGAGGGAGATTTCACTTTGTAAACCCGGCTCTTCCTAGTGTTAAAAAAAATAGCCAACAAGGGCTTTTACGTGTTCCCACAATGGCCTTTTCTCCGGGAGGTTGGTTGGTGTGGCTGCAAAATGAAGACTTTGAATGTTGTTGGTCTACCCCTTGAATATATAGAAGGTTGTGTAACTCTTGAGCGACAACAAATAGAAACTTTGACTTTGTGTTCCCCAATGAAACAATGCATGTGAGAGAGAGAGAGAGAGACACACACACATGAATTGTGGGATCACAAATTGTGTGAGAGAAGGATGGTAATTGAGATTTCTTTTGAAATTTTTGTGGTTCGCAAGTAATTGGAGTGGGAAGAAATTTCAAGGAGTTGGAATATGGGAGACTTTGCATGATTCTTAGATAATTCCTAAAAAAATTACCTCATTTTCAGGCCTAATTATCTCACTTTTTTTTTCCCCTTATTAGCTTTTTCAATAACTATCTAATATCCTTTCTTAATAACTATCTCTTATCTTGATAATTATTTCATTCCTTTTCCCTACCCATCAACATGGATATATTTTTTAAAAAATTTATCGTGTCTCTCTTTTCAGATCTATGATATTTACATTAATTTAAATTAAATTTGACATGGAGATAAATAATAATAAAAAACTATTGAAAAATATATGAGAACATAAGGAAAATAAAAATGAGAATCATCGCTTGTAAATGTGCAGCAACGCGGAGCCCAAGTAACTAATAACCTGAGTTCTTCCACATGATATTTGTGAATGTTGTAATTCGGGCAAATCAAGACTTGACAGGATATACAAAGTTTCAAAATATTAAAGGCATTATTACCACATACTGGGTAGGAACACAATACATTTGCAAGCCTTGTTACACGCATTGAGCTTCCCCCTCTTTCTTACTGTGCCTTAGATACAACTGAAAGCTAAACTTCCTATCTAATCACCTTTAGTACCCAATGTTTTTGGATACTACCTATCTACATAATGGATTGTGGGGGCATGATTTGTTTGTGCTTAATGCTTCATAAAATCTCGTTACGTGATATATATAAGCAAAGAATGACAGTCTCCTCAATTATCAATCTCTTCATTATTATGATACTATTTGTGCTAATTGTGCAGGCAAAGAACATTGAACTCCTTTGAAGCACGGGTTACTGACAAAACTAGTCGATCTATGAAGCAAGGTAGTTTGTTTTGCTTTGTCATGCTGAGAGCTCCTGAATCACCATGGTGCTTTATGTCATGCTCTTGATATTTTCAGAAAGCTCTCAATGAGTTACACGGTGCACTGACTTGGTTTTGAGACTGTTGGGAGTTATGGTGTTTTGGGTTTGGAAGGAAAAAATAGTTGAGCACTCAATGTGTTCACACTTGGGCCAACGGCACAGGCTACACTAGTAATGGATGAAATGAAGATGACAATGTCAAAAAATTGAAGAAGATCTGTTTGAACAGGATGTAACTTTTGGAATGAAGCAAATGGATCTCAATGAAGAATTCATGGGTCAATAATGCAAATGGATCTAAATGTTAAAAATTCATCAACAACAAATTTGAAATGACCTCAAATGCATCTAAATCTGAAAATCTGAAGAACACATGACATTGAGTAAATGGTGGAGAAGAAGAAAGACTAAAATGTGTGTTGGGGATTCATGACCTTTTTTTCCACGTTGAAGAATGACCATCTACCAAGCCACCTACAAATCACATGATTTAATAAGATTAGAATCCCCAAAATACAAAAACCATCGCCAATAATTTAGGGAGGGGCTGAAGTGCACTTATGCAACGGAGTTTGTGAATATGAAAACATAAATTGGCCCATTTGTGAGTTTTTTAGTGTAAGATAGAGTAATTTAGGTTTTTTTGGGAAGAATTCTCCAACTTTTGGATATCACAAAATCAAAAACAAGAGACCCCACTCCCAAGACATGAATAAACACCCCCCCCCCTCCCAATATCAAATGGTAAGAAAAAAAAGAAAAAGAAAAAACTCCATGGCTATTGGTTTTCAACTGTACGCCCATGCAAAATGCTGGCTCCAGGATTTTCACTATCTTGGCCTAGGGGCAGTGCCCAAAACTGCCCAAGGCCTACTGACGTCCATGACCTTTTCCGAAAATTCAGTCGCCAGTTCTGGCGACGCCGGCCTTAAATAAATAATGCCTTCATTCCCCGACAATATTAACCACGGTTAAAACATCCAACTACGGTAAAACAGCCTAGATTAAAGCTTGGCGTCGTCTCTAGCCAGCAGCCCTTACCAATCGGCCCTTACTGCAGCACTAGAGGTACACTACTGCCTTATGCAGCGACCCTTCTCGACTCCATAAAGCCTGTCGCCCCTTCCCCCCTCCTTCAGGAGGTTGTTCTTCCCGGCTGCTCCGCTACCTTCGTGGTCTTCCTCTGCTGCTGCTTCGTTGCGTCGTTGCGCGATCGGCTGCGGAGTCCGTGAACATTTCGAACTCGGTAATGTCTCCCGATGCTCATCAATCGATTAACGTAACTTCACTTTTTTCGTTGTGACTTTATCTGTGAATAGGTGGGACGGGAAAGAAGTTTTTTTTTTTCGGTTTTCTTTGTGTTGCTGCTTTTCATGGCGTTTGCGTCGTTGCTTCTTTATGTTTCTGTGAAAGTGAGTATGATTTTCTGGGAGCAGATGGAGCTTACTTATCAGTCCGTGTGGTGTTTTTTCGTAGCTTGGACTCGTGTGTCAATGGCGCTTCTGTTGTATTGCTTTCTCTGATCTGAAGCTTTCTCGAGCTCATATGTATATAAATTTTGACCTCCGATTGTTTGGGAGCTTGCAGGATCGATAGACGTCGACGGCGAACTCGGAAGGAGACCTTATTACAAGCGTTGTCTTATTGCGTCGTTTTATTGATTTGTGCATTGGTTGATTGTTTTTCACCTCAATTCTTCTTCATATATCCTCTTATGATTTGTGCTCTCGTACGTGATTGCTGATTTCCCCCTACTACTACAGCATAGGGATTTGTTCCGTTAGTTTCTTTTGTTTCTGAGTAGAAGAGTCTGAAGTCTGCTTGCGGGGGAGCCTAGCATTATTGTGTTTCTTCTTCCATTTTCCTCGGATTGTTTGCATTCTTTCTCCAGTACTCTGGCTGCCGTTGCTTGCTGGCTTTGTGGACATTGGCGATCTGTTCCAGTTCCCGTCTCATCATCGCAAGCGTAACGAGTGCAAGATCGAAAGATCACGAGAGCGAATACATACTGCTGGAATTTGGTTCGTTTTCTCCTCCCCTCTTCTTGTTGTTTTTTACGCTTCTCGTCGCAATAGCCTTTATTCTCTTCTCCTCTCATTCGTAGCGCAAGGAGTGAATGTACGGTTAAACTCACAGCAATGAAAAGGTGTCGTCTTGTTCCTTGCGAATCCACGATCATACGGTTTTGTTTTGTTTTGTGTTGCCTGTGAATAATAGTATTCGGTCACTCTGTAGGCCTTGGGAAAAAAATAATCTTTCTTTCGAGGCTTCTTTTTCTTTGAACTTGAAGAGAGCCGACTTGTCTCTCTCTCATGGAGAACCAGCCTCGTTAGTAATAGCATTGGCACGGTAATGGTCGATTGCTTATTCGCTTCAGCATATACACATGCTCTCTGGTTTCTTTCTTCCGAGAACAAAATCGTGACGCGGGGTCGAGGAGGAGGGGGAGGAGACGTATCCTTTTGATCGATTCTAGCTTTTGTTCTTTTCCTCCAAACACTTGCAGTCCGAGGTTAGAATAATATTTTTTCTCAAGACTAGAGGCCTATTTTTTGTCTCTATTCTGTCGTGGCATCGAGGAAATGTTTTGTCGTGAGTTGCCTTTGTCGTCTCTCAGCTTAGAAGCGTCCAAAACTCTAGGTCATAGCCTTAGAATCCATAGCTTTCCTCCCGTCATCCAGGCGACAGACACTCCATTGTTTTTTTATGTTCGTTCTGCAGTAGTCCATGAAGTGGAAGGCGGACGGTCGGTTGCCGTCTCTCCGCCTTGAAGCTGACATTGTGATCAAACGCTTCCCGTAGGCAGCAGCAGCAGCATACCTGCAGCAGTCCTGAGTCCGAGCAGGAACTGAAAGCGGTATTGACACAAGCAGACCTGAACAAAGAAGAAGGTGCATCTGTAACGATAACCGAGATCTGCAACTCAAAGCTGCTAACCATGAAAGACCCAGACAAGAAAGCCGGTCTGGAGGCCATCAACAAGGAGACTGTGGACTTGGTAATGACTAAAGACCTCTGTGCGTAGCTTTCACTAGATCAAAGGTTCTGGCAAATGCTTTCTGGTTCAGGAAAGATCACAAAATACTCATATTATCCAATAGTGAGGATTGTTGAAAGAGGGGAGAGGTATCTATGATTAAGTCATGATCTTTTGATTTATGATTGCAAATTTTTTCCTTGCTTTATTGCAGGAAAGGATTCCTATTGAAGAGGTATTCCAGCAACTCCGGTGCACAAGAGAAGGACTCTCTTCAGAAGAAGGAGAGGAACGGTCCAAGCTATTTGGCCTCAACAAACTTGAAGAGAAGTCGGTAACTTCTGAAAATGCTCTACCACCATCACATGACTTCCAGCTCTTCTAAATTCCAGCAGGGATCTGGGCAGTGACCAAATCATCTCACATGAATCTCAGTGGTTCTTTTCTTGAAGAGACCTTCTGAGTAGTCACTGTTTGATTTTTCTTACTTCAGTATTTTTTTTTTGGTTCTGTAGGTTTTGATATACCAATTCTTGACCTTCTTCGCAGAATAGAAGCTGATGTCCAGAATTTAGAAAAATAAATAAACACTTGAGAGTCCTCATCTTCACTAAGGAGGATGGTATTCTTGTGTTCACATGCATTGGTTTTTTCTTGGGTGCAGGAATCTAAGTTTCTTAAGTTTCTAGGATTCATGTGGAATCCCTTGTCATGGGTGATGGAGGCTGCTGCCATCATGGCTATCATCATGACCAATGGAGGGGTGAAATACCATCCTTTGCTATGAGAGCAAACAGATAATTTATGGGTGGCTGTTGCACACTTAAAAATGTGAAGTATTCTGGCTTCTGTTATTTGTGGTTGTCTCCCTTTCATCAGAATATCCTTAGTAATGCACAAACAGGAGTGCAATTCTAATTTGCCAGAACTGGCGACCTGTTTTGGTGCAGGACCGTCCACCAGACTGGCAGGACTTCGTGGGCATTATGACGCTCTTGGTAATCAACTCTACAATCAGTTTCATAGAGGAAAACAATGCAGGGAATGCTGCAGCATCTTTGATGGCACGCCTTGCCCCCAAGACTAAGGTTAGCAACATCATCTACATAACTGGAGATCATCCCTGTTTAAAAGGAAACTTTGCTTCAATCTGGACCTTCAGAAATCTAACAGCATGCTGTCATGATCTTATCTCAGCTGTTGATAACCAAGTCAAGCTTCCCTTTTTGAAAACCTTAATGGGAATGATTATACGGTATTGTTTTTGTGAAGCATTTTTGTTATTTAGTTTCCACTGTGGATGAACCCTTATAAACAGGCTTATGAACTCCAAGTTTTCTCTGTTATGGGATTAAACAAGTAATGTGCTTTATCTGCTCTCCAATTTGGTGTTTTGTAGAAACACTTTGCCAACATTTATCAGTGAGCTGTTGCCAATCCCACATTGCATCTTGTGACTAGCACACTAGAATTTAGAATAAGGGGATTGCTCAAATTACCAGGGGTGACTTCAGCCTGAGGTTCAAAATCTTTCCTAATGTGGTAATTATTAATCATGGAAAACGTTAAAGCTTGATGACAGTAGAATGTAAAATGAGTGATCGTTCGAGATTTCAGTTCCCAACCTTTAGAATTGCAATTATTGTTCACTGTTCTAAGCTCAGTGAAATCAAGGAATGATTTAAAGCAGTTCTGTAGTTCCTCTTGACTGACATCTTCTTTTCAGGTCCTCCGTGATGGTCAATGGGGCGAGAAAGATGCAGTGATTTTGGTACCAGGTGATATCATAAGTGTGAAGCTTGGTGATATTATCCCAGCTGATGCGCGTCTTTTGGAAGGAGATCCCCTAAAGATAGACCAGGTAGAAGCTATTTCAAATGTTGTGGATTTTGGAAATTTCAGAAAGATCTTACTGGCATGCTGTCTGGCAGAAGTCAAATGTCATGTGTGAGTACCTCCTGAAGTATGGTACCCACAACCTTGTGTCTTACTATTTTTCCTTGGATTTATTGATGAATGAGATGAGGTTTTTTCTTTGAAAGAGCAGTCAATGAGAGAAGTGGTTCTCTGCATAGATTGGGAGGTGTAAAATGGGATCCACTTCTACCATATCATAGAAGTTTTTCTAAGGATTCTGAGGTCTGCAACCTGATTGACTTTACTTTGTCTCCTGACAGTCTGCTCTTACTGGTGAATCACTGCCAGTTACAAAGAATCCAGGGGATGGAATCTACTCTGGCTCTACTTGTAAACAAGGGGAGATTGAAGCAGTGGTCATTGCAACTGGTGTACACACCTTCTTTGGCAAAGCTGCTCACCTTGTTGACTCCACCAATCAAGTTGGCCATTTCCAGAAAGTATGTTAATCTTCAAGTTTAAGCATGCACATCTGTGATATAGGGTAGAAAGTGATGAAATACTTGCTTGGTGGCTCACTTGTGGAGGGGCAATCCATGACATCATGTGTGAATGTGGGATGGCATATCTGCAAATAAGTGCCTTGCCTACCTTCTCTTTAGGAGAGGTTTTTGTCCTGAGAACCTGAGATCTTCATGGCCTTTGTGGCTTGGCCTTCAATGCTGGCACTACCTGAAAGAACTGTGAGAATGTGACATGCTGTCATCTTCCTATTATTGGAAAACCTTATTATATGATGATTTGATTCTGGGTTCAGTCGACTCCTTCAATAGGCATTGCATGTACTCTTAGTGAACTCTAATTGTTCTTAGAGTACACAGTGAGTAAGATATCACCATGATTATTTTGATTAATATTGCAGGTTTTGAAGGCAATTGGGAACTTCTGCATTTGCTCAATTGCTATTGGAATGTTAGTGGAGATCCTGGTCATGTTCCCGATCCAGCACCGTAAATACCGCACAGGCATAGATAACCTGCTGGTTCTCCTCATTGGTGGTATTCCAATTGCTATGCCCACTGTCCTCTCAGTTACTATGGCCATTGGCTCCCATCGCCTGTCACAACAGGTAAGGCTCAAACTCTGTGCTTAACTTGGTTTACAAAGTAGTTGGTGTTTGCAGAATTCAATTCAGGATAGTCTAATTCTAATTTGAGTGATTCAAATGTGAAGCTTTGTTATTATTCTTGGCCTGAATTGTTCTGCACTGCAAGATATCCAAAGGCAATGAGCTCTCTAGACATGGCCATTGATTCTTGAATGGATTTTGCTTCCAAGGGAGACTTTTGTGACTAAGCAAAATGATTAAAAAGCAAGAATGGTACGGAATTTGTGCAGGGAGCCATTACTAAACGAATGACTGCCATTGAGGAAATGGCTGGCATGGATGTCCTGTGTAGTGACAAAACTGGGACCCTGACACTGAACAAGCTTTCTGTGGACAAGAACCTGGTTGAAGTAAGTAACTGTAAACCGGCTGTCAGCTGAAAGGACTTCTTGAGATATTTGTAGGCAGTTTTGCATGGATTGTGTCTTGTTGCCCAGTTTGCTCATGTTTGAACCACTCTTTTGTTTCATAGACCTGTGCTCTCTTAAGCAGGAAACTAGTGTCTCATACAGCTGCTATCATGTTCTGCACTTTTCTTGCTTTGTTACTGACCAGTACTCTGTATGATGAAAGTCAGTTCTACAACGTTTCCTTTGGGGTGGTCTTTAGCATTCTACCCAGCAGAAACTTCTCAAGATTTACATTACACAATATTCTTTGTGCTTGTCCATGAGGAAGTCCATACTACAGTGGTTACATTTCTAGTTTTAAGGCTTTCCAGTGACATAGGCTCTTAGATTATAGTCTCACATTTGACTTTCCAGGTCTTCACTAAAAACATTGATAAGGATATGGTCGTGTTGCTGGCTGCACGAGCATCCAGAATTGAGAATCAGGATGCTATTGATGGGGCTGTTGTTGGCATGCTTGCTGATCCAAAGGAGGTAAATTCATCTTTTCTCTCTACTGGATCGTCACTTGGTCCAATTGCTACCCCAGTTTGCAAGACAATTCTGGACTTGAGGATATGGAAAAAGGGTGCAAATGTTTCTCAATATGGTTGTGGAACCAAGGATGAATTATCAGCAAGTTTTAGTACAAAACCAGAAAGAAGATCAACTTGGTGGATGTTGAATAGCAAGAAAACTTTGACATCTCTAATGAAAGTAGTTTGTTAAATTGCAGGCCCGTGCTGGATTGCAAGAGATTCATTTTCTTCCATTCAATCCAACTGACAAGCGCACTGCCATCACTTACATTGATAACAGTGATGGCAAGTGGTACCGTGCTAGCAAAGGAGCACCAGAGCAGGCATGTACAAGACATGGGCTCCTAACCAGTTGAAACAGGGCTGATCATCCAGTTTCATTTCAATGCATTTATCTGTCAGCATGTTGGTCCTGAATCATGAGGATGTGCATGCTCTCTCATGTTCATTTCTGAATTGTACCATGCTTCAGTTCCTGCTAATTTAATGTCATATAGGGAAATTGTGGGATTATTCTTTTACCCATATAATTTTCTTGTGCTCAGATTCTTGCACTTGCTCAAAACAAGGCAGAGATTTCTGCAAGAGTCCACTCGGTGATCGACAGGTTTGCAGAGCGGGGTCTCCGATCTCTGGCTGTTGCCATACAGGCAAGAATTACTTCTGTCTCTGTGGAGCTTTCTATTGCTCCATATCAGTTAATAAGAATTGCAGACTTGGCTTGTGCTGATGGGATATGGGGATTGCTCTTGCTTGTTCTTAAAATCTGCAGGAAGTACCAGAAGGGACAAAAGAAAGTCTGGGTGCGCCATGGCAGTTTTGTGGCTTACTGCCCCTGTATGATCCACCCAGGCATGACAGTGCTGAAACTATTCGGCATGCCCTCAACCTTGGTGTTAATGTGAAAATGATTACAGGTTCACTTCCTTTGCCTTATTGTAATCCTGGCCTTTGTGAGCTCACTGGCAGCTTAACACACTCAAACTTGATTTCCAATGGCCATCACTTGCTAAGAATTGCAGAAGCAATCAAAAATCAAGTATCTAGGTAACATTGGGTCTAGTGGAGAAAGTGTAATTTACTGATCATGAAACTGTAGATGAACCTGCTGTACCCTAAATCTGATTACTTTTTTCTCAACAGGAGACCAATTGGCCATAGCAAAGGAGACAGGCCGCCGTCTGGGGATGGGCACAAACATGTATCCTTCATCTTCATTGCTGGGCCAAAATAAGGATGAAGCAATAGCATCATTACCAGTGGATGAGCTCATAGAGAAGGCAGATGGCTTTGCTGGAGTCTTCCCTGGTATTCATTTCCTCCCATTACTGGAATTTTTTCTGTGAGTTAAAGACTGTTTCTCTACATTATCCATAAATGCTGTAAGACCATAGTGCAAAGAGAAAAAGTGTGCAGGAGGATTTACAGTAGTACTAGTCCTCAAAGACTGAAAGATGGGAAATTCATCTGTGGAGAATGGAACCCCTACTAGCTCTAATTTTCTTGAGGACCTCTCTTTGACTGATCTGCAGAGCATAAATATGAGATTGTAAAGAGACTCCAGGACAAGAAGCACATCTGTGGAATGACCGGTGATGGTGTTAATGACGCACCTGCTTTAAAGAAGGCAGACATTGGAATTGCTGTTGCTGATGCTACAGATGCTGCAAGAAGTGCATCAGATATTGTCCTCACAGAGCCAGGGCTCAGTGTCATCATTAGTGCAGTGCTAACCAGCCGTGCAATATTCCAAAGAATGAAGAATTACACAGTAAGTTTTGTTCTTGTAGCCATCTCTCTGACATTACACAAAAATGGATGAGTACTCTGTTGCTTGGAGATAATTTATCCAGGTAGGAACACCAATAATTTACACTGATAACTGGTCAAGAAACATTGTAGCTAACATCCAAAGGCAATCCATATGTGCTATGTGCAATTCTGCTGCATTGCTGTTATTGGCCCAGTGTTGAATTGCTTTCCTTGTCTAGACTCAAAATTTGGGTGGAAGTTGTGGGTGCAGTTGTGTGAGATTGTAAGTTTTTTCTTAATTATTGAATTGCCAATGTGCAGATTTATGCTGTATCTATAACAATTCGTATTGTGGTGAGTCACAAGCATTTTCTGGTCTTATGGAATGTCATCAAATGAAGTTTGGCTCACTCATCAGCCCTTGTCTTCAATTATACTTTACCTTTTTTAGTTGTGAGGTTTTTTTGAGTTCTCAAGGTTTGCAATTTCATTGACAGTGGCTGCTACACTATTTCTGCAGCTGGGTTTTACCCTGTTGACTTTGATTTGGGAGTTTGATTTTCCACCTTTCATGGTTCTGATCATAGCAATTCTCAATGATGGTAAGTTTTTTTAATGCAAACTGGTTGCCTTGTGAAATTTTTGAAATACTGGTACTAGTTCAAGGATCTGCAATTACAACTGGTTTACAGATTTGGAGTTATCAGGATCTTTCCAGAGGGAATGGTTATTCGTAGAAGAGCTAAAGGTTGTACTTGGTACCTGCCAAGTTACAGGCAAGAATTACACAGTAGACTGCAAGGTGTAAATCTTTTGCATGTGCAACATTCCAACATGTTCGTGTTCATTCTTGGCTGTGAAGGTACAATCATGACAATCTCAAAGGATAGAGTTAAACCATCACCCTTGCCTGACAGCTGGAAGCTGCCTGAAATTTTTGCCACTGGTGTTGTGATTGGTACATACCTTGCCATTATGACTGTCATGTTTTACTGGGCAGCTGCCAAAACTATGTTCTTCCAGGTATATAGATCAATACTCTTGCCCCACTGATCCAGTAATTTTATTTTGTGTAGAACTGGGCCATAAATCTAGGCTAGATTTGTAACTGTTGTGAGGAACAGCATGAGCTAAGTGAGCTGGCCGGACATGGAATAAGACAAAATTTGTTTCAGCAGTTCCTGTCTTGGAACTTGGTATTTTGGGATGCCCTGATTTTGTCAAGCTACTTATGCTCCAGACACACTAAGAATAAGACACTCTCCATATCTGCATTGTTACTAATGGGGCTGAAATTGGTGTGCTTCAGCATGTATTCCATCTGCCAGACATTAGGCATGATCATGACCAACTGGTGGCAGCGGTGTATCTGCAAGTTAGCATTGTTAGCCAGGCACTTATTTTTGTGACGCGATCCCGGAGTTGGTCATTTATGGAGCGACCTGGGGGCTTTCTTATGTTTGCCTTCTGTGGTGCACAGCTGGTAAGTCTACATTTCATATCTGACATAAATCTTATGCAGGATTGCAGGAATTAGACTTGCATAGATGTATTATTGTTATCTGCATCATTCACATAGGATGTCTGCCACATGCTTGTAATTCTGCATGACACTAGTATGTGAATGCAGTAGCTGCATCAGAATTGTGGCAGATGCACATGAACAATAGAGCCTTCTGAAGGTGACAAAATAATGACCAGGTGTTCTAGCACCTTGTGGTGCCCTACCATTTGTCATTTAAACGCTGATAATCCAACATGTCTAATGTTGATGCAGATAGCAACTGTCATAGCAGCAAAGGCCAATTGGGATTTTGCCAGTGTAAATGGTGTTGGGTGGGACTGGGCTGGTGTCATATGGCTTTACAGCCTCATTACCTACCTTCCTCTTGATGTTATCAAGTTTGTAGTGCGCTATACTTTGAGTGGCAAGGCTTGGGATCTTGTAACAGAACAAAGAGTATGTTTCTTTTCTTGGAAATCATTTTCAGCACTTTTATTTGGTTAGTGACTTCAAAGGTTTGATGTCGTGTTGATGTCACGTTGATATCAATGAAGCCATTAAATGGTGATGTGCTCCTTTACACAGACGGCATTTACACGGAAAAAGGACTTTGGAAGAGAGGCACGTGAGGTGAAGTGGGTGCAAGCACAACGCACACTCCATGGATTGCATCCAGCAGATGATAAGCTCAGTGTTGAGAGAGGCCCTTGGTATCAAGACATGAATGACATTGCTGAACAAGCGAAGAGGCGGGCTGAGATTGCCAGGTGATTCTTTTCCCATTAAACTTAAAACAGTCCTGTGTTGGACCTAATTGGCTGAAGGTTTCCAATAACTTCTAAAGTTCTAGTTTTCAGTCTCTTTTGTCTCTCTGAGCCATCATTTAGACAGTAGCACTTGTATCTTACTTTGTTCCATGTAGCTACAGGCACTGCACTGCTTTCTTTCATGAGACATTTACTTTATGGAGTTCTAACTTGGATCTTAGTCCTTTTTGGTGTCCAGCTGAATTCCATGTTTGTCATCTGTTGTTTCTTGGTTGTGTGATCCCTAAGCTTTCTAGTGGATTCCAATGAGAAGCAGTCTGATTTTGATTCATTTCATGCCTCTCATGTTTTAACTATGTTTTATCCTCTTAAGACCATGACTTTGAAGAGTTATGGGAGTCTTAAATCCAGATATTCCTGTGAAGAGAGGTGATGAGGTATGGGCTTCTGTGTTGGAAACAGGTTAAGAGAACTTCATACACTGAAAGGACATGTGGAGTCAGTTGTCAAGTTGAAGGGGTTGGACATCACAACAATTCAGCAATCATACACTGTCTAGTGTCTTCATCTCTCCATTGTAAGATATGATTACAAGCAGTCTTCATGTGCAAATTCTCCTTTCAAATGTCTATGGCACAGAAAACCCATTTCTTTTTTCTTCCATTTTCAGATATTTTCCCATATACAAATAACATACATTGGAGTTCTTATATAGTCTGCTGTTAGGAATCATTACTAAGATTGAGTTTCTTGTGCAGGATAGGAACAAGTCTCTTGACACCATTCACAAAATCGTGCTCCTTTATATGTGAAAAATCACTTGTGCCTGGGCACCTGCACATATGTGCCTATGGTATACATATGGCTCAGTCTTTCTTTAGTGTGCTGCCCGAATACTTGCAACCTTGTGACCTACTTAGCCCTGACTTTTATAACATGTGTTTCTGGTGTTCAGAAGGCACAAGGAAATCTGATAACTGTTACACAACATGGTCTGATATGGGACTGACAAACATACGGGTGTAAAATTCAGGTGGCCTATCTTAAAGCCGAATAGGTCACACATGCAAGCTTATGTGAGTAAGGTTATTATGTACTTCTCTCCAATGTACTTTGTAGCTAAGACAAAGTTCAGTTTGTCTCTTGGTGTATAGTTTAGCTGCAATGAGAGAAGTTATGGGTCCATCTACATTGAAATGACTTGTAATTTCACTCCTGTACCCATTTATCACTGCAGATTGTTAAGGTTTTAGTTCAATTTGGATGGCACTAAAAGTGACTAAACTTTCATTGCTTGGCGTTTAGATACAATGTTCAATGGGAATGTGTGGACAATGGCCCTCTTGAACCATGAAGCTAGATAGTTAAATCTTCTAGTCACTCTCTGACTGGGCAATTATCATCCTCACTTGCATAGGCATTGGAAATACATATGTAAGAGTGGGCTGATGGACTAGTTGACCAGAACAACATAGGTGTTAGAAGATGGATCCTGCAAGGTATTTTTGTACTTCCACCTTGAAAACACTTTTTTTTTTTCCCTCTTTGCTATTTTTCAACCAGAGTCTTGTCAAATGGAGTGGTTCTCTATTCAAAAAGCATACCAAAGTTCTTTGGAATGTTTTTAGTAACACAGTCAATTCCCCTTTCTTTCAGCAAGTCATGTGCATATTGTATATGTAAAGCTTTTGGACAGTTGAAGTACACTTTGTATTCCCTGCCCATCAAGTAAAAGTACAAATTTCATACCTCAACAATTTTGCCCTTTCAATAAAACTTTGCTTTTTGCTGAACAATGATGAATGAAGAAAACTGACAAATCATCAAATCACTTTTTATTTCTTTTTGCAGATTGGATGAAGTGAATATAGGTAGTTGGGTATATGGGGATAGTTGAGCATTCTGGGTGCATTTGGGTCCATTTGATTGGTGAATGGGTGTGAACTGTAGGTAGAAGCATTTTTTGTGGCATGTATGAATCAACTGACTTGAAATCTTGATGGCACTCTACTTGCTAGAGAGAGAGAGAGAGAAGTGTTTGAGTATACTTTTGAGTATGTAACACTTTGAAATTGAAAGAAAGGGATTAAAGTGTAGTTTTGAGTTCCAATTGGAGCCAAGATTTCATCATGGACCCACCCCACATGGGCCAAAACCCTACTTTACTATCTCACATACCTTCATCATACATAGGTACACAGAAACCCGCCCCAATTTCACTGAGGTCCAGACACTTGTAATTTGCACTGTGCAGGCTTTTTCCAGACTCAAAAAATCTGGATTTGGAGTTATATATATTTCTAAAAGTTTAAATTATTTATTTATTTATTTATCAGAGATTCTCCTTAAAAAACAAGCAAGAAACTGGGCGAAATAATAAACTGGAAAACATTTTATCAGTATAAAAAGGAAATTTAAAAATACTTCTGATTTTTTTTTAATTCTTTTTTGTGGCGAATTTTTGCCATTTTGTGAAAAGCATTTGAGAAAAAGGAATATTCTGTAACAAATTCCTTGTATTCTTTCAGATAAAATAGCTGATAATTGCCACAACTGCTGGTTTTGAGATTATTTTGTGTAATTACACTTTTTGTAGTGTTTCAACTAGGGGCAGTGTTTCTTGCTCATTTTCCTCCAAAACCTGTTAACACTGTAGGGGAGGATGAGTTCCTAAATTTGACAATCTAGTAGAAGGAAATGGCATCCTTGGCCATCATTTGTACACAACACTCTTGGTTGTTTGGATGCTACAAGCAAACAAGCTCCTAAATTTGACAATCTGGTAGGAAGAAATGGTATCCTTAGCCATCATTCCTAGGCAACAAACACTTCAGTTGTTTGGATGTGTGGTTGTGCATTGAAGGTACCACAATGTCCTAGGCTTGCCAAAGAGCAATGTCCATGTGAGTTTGCAACAAGTACTAAACAATATTGTGTGTGGTGGTGAGATCCACAACCCAAGGCACATGTTGCACCCTTGGTAACTTGCTCTTTATAAGGGGGGGAGGGGGTGGTGGTGTCTTTCATGATAAGACTTTCATCCAAGCTTTTGAGCATGAGTGGATAAATTAGAATGAAAACATGGTTACATATGAACTCAAACCATGTAGCAATGTATCCAAATGAATTGTGTACCAATGTTCCTTGTTCTCTACCACATATGTACTCAAATGGAGGGTAGGTTTGTTAACTCCAATGAAGTTGTCCACCTTTTGTTCTTGTGCCAAAGCTTAAATCCATTCTAGAACAATTCTTTATGTGTTCCTAAGGAGCTTCACCAATCGAACCTAATTGTACCCCATTTTTTAATAAACACTTGTCATAAGAACAGAGCAATTCTCATAATCCCATCATGAGCATGGGTGCCTATATGTTAGTTGTACTAGTTAGTGGTGCAGGTGTGTACAAAATGATTTTTTCTTTTTCAGTGATGGGCCTCTTTGATTGGCCCATCACCAAAAAAAACACTCACACTATGGGCAGTCCCAAAATAGGTAGAAGATTGTGAAACCCATAGATTGATCTTGTTATATAGAAGGGTATATAAATTTTTGCAGTCCTCAAAAAAAAATTCAAATACCCAATTTTGGAGAATCACTGGTTATAACGTAATAGACTGTAAGTTATTTATTCGATCAAAAGAGATAACATCTCACAATCAAGGGGAAGGCAAATCTCACAGACATGTTGCATCCTTGACATGGTAAATTTGATTTGAAGGTTCTCTAGGTGAGGGTATGATGAGCCCGGTTGCAAAATAAACACTGACTTGAGGTGCAGCTGCAGGAATGCCCCAACTCCAAGGGTGTTAATCAATGTAAAACACAAGAGGAGTTTTGTGTTTAGATTCATTATAGAGTATATAGTAGCTTAATGGATTTTGGCCCCTAGGCAATAATAGGTCTATTTAGATATCAGGATTTTTGAAAGATGATCTCTTGGCTTGTGTTGAAACTTGAGATTAGTTATTATAGAGTTATAATATCTTGAAGGATTTTGGTTTCTTTCAGAGGATTTTTTTGAAGATTATATTCTTGCATGTTGAAATATTTTGAGTTTCCATAATTCTTCTTCTTTTGCCTTAAGATACATTTTAATGTAAATGGCAAGGCCACAGTGTGACACACCAACCCCTTGTTTTTCCTTTGTGCTATGCAATTGATATCAAGGAAGAAAATGAAAAGAAAAGGCCCTGCTAGAGTGAGCATTCTGCTTTTCAAAATGCCCTGCCCTTGGCAAAAGAAAAAGTTCTGCTCTGTAATGTGTTGTCATCCATATGCCCTAAAACTTTTTTGCCAATGCATGACACTCCCTACCTACTTACCTACAATATTTAAAGTATGGTCACACTTGATGTTTAAGGCTTGCAAGTAACATCACCTTAACATTAATAAAATGCCATTAATCATAACATTGCAATTTCTAAAATTACAAGTTATTATCAATCTCTTATAAACATTATTTCAACATGTTCACATATGATATTAATTAGTAACTAACGTTGAATTATCTTTTTGAAGTTCGCAATCTAGTTCACACCTATGAAGATAAAAATTTCCCCCATTTTCTTGAAAAAAAGAGAAAAAAATTAAGGATACCCTACAACCTTGGTAGCTTTGACATTAATTGTATTTATTTTCAAAGAAATTAAGCTATTTTTTGAAAATATTAAATTTTCAGGAATATTTTATTTTTCAACATGAAAATTCCAAATTAGTTATTTGACAAACATGTCTTAAAGTTGCTAAGTACCAGGATGCATGCTAAACAGTGAGTTAATTTGTCAGTTTTGAACACTTTTAGTTAATGTCATTGTTCGGCTTTGAAATTTATGTTTTAATAAAAAAAATTAATTTAAAACATTTTTAACAATAGCCTAACATTAAAGTTAACACTATGTATAGCCATAGTTTTACCTTTACATGGGTGGTTACTAGTGTTGGCCGCCAATTATTGCTTGTTTTAATAGCTATTGGGGAAAGATTATTTTTTTGACATTCTTTTTGGAATCACATAGCTTATATATATATATATGAGTGCTAGATAAATTATTAAAAAAGTAATAATTGTTGATTATGCACAAAGGTAAGGTATCGAATAACTGGTTGAAAACCACCAATTAACCTATAGGATATACATTGGTTATAGGATTTTTTTCATATATATATATATATTCTTTTGTAAATAAAAAAATCAATAATCGACTGGTAGGTTATTAATAACCGGCTTGAGAACCAGGTCAAAACTTGATAACCGGCCAACAATGGTGGTTACATCGGTAGTGTGAGGGTGGGATGTAGGAGGGTTTACAGGATGGGTTACCAGTTGTGGTTCACTCACAAACTGGTGTCATAACAAGTTTCCCACGGATGGTGCACTGGTGGGTGCTCCGTCACATAATCCCAATGCCTATGTGGCGCACATTGGGCTTGATGACTGACCATAATCAACTAATGACCATATTTGGAGTATAAAAAGAATATCCCTCATAATGTGAATGGCCCCCCTCCCTCCCCCCCAGTCAGTCGTTGTGGATTCTTCATCCTCCACGTCAGCATTTTTGCATGCTGTTGAGTGACTAGGATTTGTGTGTCAGTGAGTTCAGGGGGTATCTACTTTCTATTTTCCCCCTCAGGTAAGTTTAAAAACAAATGTTTTAATCCCTACTAGTAAAACCCTGGCCAGAAGAGACCTGAACTTGAACAACGCTTTGAGAAAGAGAAAGAGACCACCTGAACTGAACTGAACTGAACTGAACAGCCCTTTTCTGCCGAGCCTCTTCGCGCACCTCATTCGAAGCTATTCCGAAGCGATTCCGAAGCAGTTAGTCAGTCCCCCCAGTAAAAACGTTTCGGGAAAGTGTGAAAAAGTCAGTTTGAGTGAAAGAGAACCGTCTGTCAGTCAGTCAGTCAGTCAGGGAATCTCCTTGGCTTTCAGTTATTTACTATTTACCCCCTAGTAAAACACCTGTCCGGGAAAAGCCCCCAACGAACTCCTGACTCGAGCCTGAATTGAGTCAGAAACGAACCGAAACCGAATCTAAAACGAACCTGATCCGGTACCCGAAGCATTTCCGAAGCAGAACTTGTTTTTATTTTGAGCAGTGTTTTTTCTTTTTTTTAGGAATTTTTGTTTTGTAGTCTCAAATCCTCCATCACGTTTTTGGAATTCCAAGTCTTCATTCTCCCATGCAACATGTGAAACTATTCATCTCAAAACTCATTCTAAGCTAATAGTGCTAGGATTCAATAGTCTTAGATTCTTTAGTGACATTGAAGAATTAGTTTTTTTTCTTGCATTGCCCATGTAAACAATCATTTTACAAGTCTAGTGAGAGTTGATCTTGAAGTTGCAAGGTTGAAGCTAGCTATTGCAATTCAAGCTTTTTCTTTACACACTTTTTGTTCGCATAACTAACAATTTGAGGTTCCTAACTTTGAAGTTCCTAGCTTCTTACCCCAACTAGTAGTTTTTTCACTTGTTTTGGTGTTGATGTTGGTGATGTTGAGCTATTGTTGAAACATCAAGCTAACTTACTTCTATTGTAAACTTGAGTAATTTCCAAGGGGCATTTTTGTTATAGTTGTTCACATTAATTGAATTTTCAATGGCAGAAATCATTTAAAAATCAATATCTCCCACATTCTGAATCCAAATATAATTTCTATCACTGAATAATACCTTCATCTATTAAGGTTAACACATTATGTGGACATGATAAAACATTTAAAAAATACATTTATGAATGCAAGTTAAATTCGTTATCCTTATCACGAAATAGTTGCACAATATCCTTAAAGAGATATTATATTTGAATACATATATACAATTAGATTGCCCACCTTCATGAAATGACCCCTTGGTGCATAAACCAGTTTTTCTATGCAAATATTACAAACTCTTGATCTTTTATTGTCAATGGTTTGGTTCTTCATAAAGCCTTGAAATTACAATACCCACATCATTAACCAACTCATGTTTAGGGTGTAATTTGGCCACCTTTCTAGGAAGGATTTGGGGTTATTTACAATTCATACTTCCAATAGGTGCCCCATTTCAACATGAAGGTATTGTAAAAACTTGGTCCATTGTCATTCAATTTTCATCACATCATGATTGGTCCCTCATCCATCCTTTCATCGTTGTGATGAGAAATATTTAAAAGAAGCAAAAAGTAAAATAAAATTATGCAATACCTGCATTAAAGCATAAAATGTCAGTTGGATTTCTTATGTTTTGGGTAGTAACTAGCTTAGCATGAAGGCATTGTGGAAACTTGGTCCATTGCCATTCAAGTTTAACCACATCATGATTCCTAGGTATGCAATACTTTCATCCATCATTTTTTCATTGTGATGAAAAATATTTAAAAAAAAATAAATTAGAATCAAATTATGCAATACTTACATCTAAAGCCAACTGAATTTCTTATTTCAGGTACTACTCATCTCAACATGAAGGTATTGTGGAAACTTAGTCCATTGCCATTCAAGTCTAACACATTATGATTGGCCCTATGTATGCAATACCTTCATCCATAGTTTGGTGGAAATTTAGTTTTTTAGAAATATGACATAAAAGGGGGAGGTAGAATATATGAATATTATATAGAGTTTTGTCATACTTATGTATTGGTTCTTTTTTTTTACAAAATCTAATTGTTATCTATTTTCTTAGTTTATTTTTGGAATAGGAATTAGGTAGAAGTTTAACTAGTGAGATATATAGTTTTTGTCAAAAAATAGAAGTTTAACCAAAAAAAAAAAAGGGTTTAACCAAGAAATATAAGTTTAACCAAGAAGAAATATAGGTTTAGTCACGAAATATAAGTTTAGTTAAAAAGAAATATTGGTTTAGCCAAAAGATAAAATTTTAGCCAATAAGATATATAGGTTTTGCCAAAAGATAGAAGTTTAGCTAAGAAGAAACATAAGTTTAACCAAGAAATATAAATTTAACCAAAAAGAAATGTAGGTTTAGCCAAGAGATATAAGTTTAGGTAAGAAAAAATATAGTTTAGCCAAAAGATAAAAGTTTAACTAGTAAGATATATAAGTTTATCCAAGAAATAATAATTTAATTTATAAAATATATAAGTTTTGTTAAGAGATAAAAGTTTATCCAAAAAATATAAGTTTAGTCTAAGGATAGAAGTTTGGCCAATAAGATACATAGGTTTAATCAAGACAAAAAAAATTAGTTAATAAAATATATAAGTTTCACCAAGAGATAGAAGTTTAGCCAAGAACAAATATAAATTTAGCTAATAGATAGAAGTTTAGCCAAAAGAAGATAAGAGTTTTGCCAAGTAAGTAAGGGATTAGTTGTTAGTTTGTAGGTAGGGCTAAAATTTAGGTCAATAGGGTAGCTAGCTGGGTGGGTAGTATGGAGGTCAGGGTTGAGAAAAAATTGGCAACACAAAATAAAATGATCAAAGGTCAGCATCCAAAAAAGATTGACTGTGGTGGAATGTTGGTTAACGTAAGGTAAAGAGGCGGATGAAAAAGAGACGAATCATCCTGCCCATCCTATGGACAGAACGGCCAACTGGTGCAGTCATGGGGGCTGGTTCACTCTGGCCGACGAGGGGTAAAAGTAAGTTAGGCTCAGTAAAACAGTAACGTAAGTTCCTGGGTGGAAATGAATTCTGGCGATCACCTTCCCCACGCCGGAAAACATCATCATCATCCTGCGACTGCCGTGTCACCGTCCGATTTTCAGATTTAGCGGCTCACCGTCGTCTCTCCCGATTTTTTTCACAGGCCCGGAGTCCTCGCGTGCGCTGTTTGTTTGTTTGTGTGCGCGTGCGCGCGCGCGCTGTGGCGATGGTGTCCTCCGATATTCTCGACTGCTTTTTGCGGACCATATCCCTCTTAGCAGCTTCCGTCTGATTTTTCCTGAGCTTTCTATCGACTAGATAATCGTCTCCTCTGTCACAATCTTTTTTTTCTTCTTTTTCTCTGGTTTTAATTTTTGTAATTGCTTTTATGGGGACCAATTCTTAAGGGGGAAAGGTTGCGCTGAGCAGTGACAGAAAGAGCGAGATCAGCGGACAGACAGACAGTAGATGGTTCCGACGCAACGGCGATGAAGAAGATCACATCATATGCACATGGAAAATCTATGAAGTTGACAAACGTCTTGAAAGTTTTGTAAAATTCACAGAGAGACAGAAGAGAACGGCAAATGGCAATTCCGGGAGGAGGCTCGTTCCCCGAGGGTATGAGAGTCTTGGTGGTTGACGACGAGCCGCTATGTCTCATGATTCTGGACAGAATGCTCCGCCAATGCAAGTACAATGGTAAGAAGCTTTGTCTAGATTTTGATTCTTCACTCTCCCTGCACCTCGGTTCTTCTAGGGCTTGAAAATTCTGGGCTAGAATCGTAACCCTAGAGCCGACAGACGATTCACCAGCGAAGGACATGAGTCGGGAACTAGTTGCAACAAGGTGAGATTGTGATGATGATTAGGGTTTCCCCCTCTCTGGTGCCCCTTGGAAACGTTCATTCTTGGTGCTGCATGTGTGGGAGGTGGTTTGTGAGTGTTTGTGTGATGGAAGTAATACATATTACTCATTGTAAGAAAAAATGTAAAATTGTGGCTGGTTTTGTTGCCAGTAACATCTTGCAACCGAGCTACGAAAGCTCTTTCTCTGCTGAGGGAGAACAGGAACTACTTTGATCTGGTGATTAGCGACGTATACATGCCAGACATGGATGGTTTCAAGCTACTTGAAGCAATTGGGCTGGAACTTGACTTGCCTGTGATCAGTAAGTTTCCTCTGCCTGCCTTGTCTCTTTCTGCAAAGTCCAGACTGACACAAGGCCCAAGACTTTCTTTAGTGGGTTTAAACTGGGGATTTGCAATGTTTCTGACACCGAGGATTGTTATCTGTTTGAACCTCAGTGATGTCTGCAGACGGAGAAACGGATTTGGTAATGAAGGGAATAACACATGGTGCATGTGACTATCTTCTGAAGCCTGTGCGACTTGAGGAGCTTCGAAACATATGGCAGCATGTCATCCGCAGGCGGGTTCCCACAAAGGATCTGCATAAGGAGGAGGGATCAGGGGAGTGGGATGACAGTGTGTATCCGCATGACTCCACTACAGATACAGATCACAGCTTCAGGAAGAGGAAGGAGAGGGTGGATGATGAGGTTCAAAGAGCTGAAGACCTCAATCTGAAGAAGGCTCGGGTTGTATGGTCTGTGGAGCTGCACAAGCAGTTTGTTCAAGCAGTCAATCAGCTTGGAATTGATAGTAATTTTCTCTCCGGACAGTTTGCCATGGTTCTTTAACTTTTCTCTCTTGAATTGCTCTCACTTAGCTAAACTTGTGGATTATGCAATCTGTCATGAGTCCTCTGTGACTCATTGCAGAGATGCTTGTGAAGCACAGATGCATCAGATGATGCATCAGATGACTCCTTGTGGGTTTTTGCAGAAGCTGTACCAAAGAGGATATTGGATGTAATGAATGTGCAGGGTCTAACACGGGAAAATGTTGCAAGCCATCTTCAGGTCATTTTCCACATCCTTTCTTTTATAGATCCTCTGGCTGGCAAGCAATCATCTCCTTCTTTGTCTCTTTGTCCTGGGCCATGACTACTGCTGTGGAGCTGAGTACCAGCCCACAGTCTTTGCTTCTCTGGTGGTCTACAGCTTGGAGTTTGGCATTTGCATGATGCCATGTCCCTCAGGTTGCTTGCCCTTTCATGATCATTTTAAGGCTTCCTATCTACTTTTTGTTCCACTCACAATGTCTTTTGTGTGTGCAGAAGTACCGGCTATATTTGAAACGCCTAAGTGGAGTGAACCCAGAACCATATCCAGTGGCCTCATTCCAGGCTGCTGAGAATGGTACCTCTGGTGGTGTGATGCAGATTCAACCTGGAGGAAGGGGAGTGGTTTCTTCAGGTTCGAAAGGGTGGAATCTTGGAGGAGGTGTCAGTAGAAATATAGCACAGAAAGATGCAGAAGCAAGAGGTTCACTACAGGCACAGTTGTTGCAACAGAAGCAGCAACGGCAGCAGCTGGCAAGTACCTTGGAAGGTCTCAACCAACTCACTGCTGGTGTTGCCTTCCCAGATCTGCAGAGAATGGATTCGCACGATCTTGACTTGTTGACGAAACCACAGTATGACCCTACCAGGCATCGACCGGGCCTTGCTAATGATCATCTACCCATTCTCGGAAATCTGAATGTGCTTGAGAACTTTGACTTGTCAGGCCTTATTGACTTGAGAGAGGGAGAGAATGCAGTCGCCATGTCAAACCTTGGCACCCTGAGCACACACAACAATCTGAATTCAGTTGCAATGGAAACTTTACAGAGAGGGGAAGACATGGGTAGCATGACAAAGTCACAACCAGGGGATAGTTTGTCTGGAGGGCCAGGCTTTAGCAGACCAAGAGGAGGGGATGATTTGGTCCCTGTTGAGGGCAGGGGTCTGGGTTTGAGTAAATTTGGTGGGGAGTTCACATCTGCATCTTGCTTTTCATCAGTTGACACCTTAAGCAACGAAGATATTTCTGAAAGCAGCTTCAAAGACTACCAAGAATTTGCTGGATCACCAGATTTCCTTACTCCACCGAATGATTTGTCACTTTCTTGAATCGGAAATTCTCCCATGAGAAAATTGAGAGTGATATAGCTCTTGTAGTTACTAACCAGTGGTATCAGCTTCAGTCAAGCTTTATGATTCCCATTCTTGAAAGTTCATGTACAGTGAGTATTTATATTGGGAGAAGGATTGACTTGGACCTTGGAATGCTTGGTGGGATGTTCTAATTTTGTACAACACATTTGATGATTGTAAATCTTTCTAGTGGCCACAATCTAACATAGGGCACATACTACTTACTTACCTGTCTTCCTTAAATATGTGGAGATTGGTTTTGGTACTTCCTAGATTGACCTGGAAACCAAAGATTTGCAGTAAAGTTTCTTTTTACGGGAGCAATGATTTGCACAGGACATGTAGACTACTTGCAGGCTCACATGACTTGTGACTGTCATTTTCTTTTACACTTCTTGCTTACAGGTGTTTTCACTCAGCACAATTATCTTTGTTCTGTTTATTAGTTGATAATCCTTTTGTTACAGCCAGTATCTTAGGATCTATCTATGAAGGTAGTTTGTTTGTCATGTTGAGATCTCCCAAACTGTGGTGCCTCTTGCTGCACTCTTGGTACTGTTGGAAAGCCCTTGATGAGTTAGGGGTGCACCAAGTTGTTTTCATAATGTTTCGACCTATGCTGGAGAAGTAAGTTAATGGAGTATCTGAAACAAAATTTCCACTAAAATTCACTAAGAACAAAACTAAAAATTACGCGGGAATTTGGGCACTCCTGGTATTGTTGGAAAACTCTCAATGACTACAATTTAATAATGAAGGTGATTTGGAAATTTTTTGGAGACCTAAGGTATGGGAGATATTGAATCTTGAGTAGTTTTTGTGATTGAAATTCAATTAAATTACCAAAAAAAAAATATTGGGCAACCAGTTCACACTTGGGCCAAATGGCATAGGCTACACTCCTGATAATGAACAACCCATTAGGTCAATTGGAATTAGAGACTGCTGGTTACTGGATATAACCTCAGTGCTCCTTCTTAATACTCAAAGGTAATGGAGTGCTGAGGTATTTCTGGTAACTAGCAGCCTCCTGGAGCTGATTACCAGACCGTAAGCAGTGCTCTTTACATCCATAACCTGCTCAGCAGGTGGATGTGGATCACTTTTCATCCATACATGAAATACATATGGACCACTTTTCATCCATACTCAGAATGAGGCACTTGCGCTGTAACTGGGTCAACTGGGCTGTGGATTTGCAATCAGGAAGAGAGATGTCAGTGAGTCATCCATAACTGGTGGCTTGATGGATGGACGGGATTTCACCTGCCCGTAACTGACGACTACGTTGACGACGTTCGGGATGGATGAATGCCGTTGTTACTGTCGCCATAACCCTCCTACGCCCATCAGGCCAACCCAGTACACAGTGGATATGGGTTGTATCCTTTGACATCTCTGCCAATGGGGGGTGATGCCATGTTACCGATTTCTACCAGAGGAATTGGTTACTCTGTAGAAATTGGTGATGTGGCATCACCCCATTGGTGGAGAGGTCACAGGTTACAATCCATATCTGCTGTGTACTGGGTTGGCCTGACGGGCGCAGGAGGGGTTATGGCGACAGTGACAACGGCATTCATCCAAGACGTCAACGTAGTCATCAGTTATGGGTGGGTGAAATCCTGTCCGTCAAGTCACCGGTTATGTCCCGTAACACATGGCTCGAGCAGGCTGGTTACGGGAAAAAGTCTCACCACTCACGTGCCTCGACATTTTCCCTTAACTGACCTGCTCTTGCCGGTTACGTAGTCCATAACCTGCTCAGCATGTGGATGCATGACAAAAAGTATTTGGATATGCATCACTTTTTATGTCCACACACATAAAGATACAATATAAGCAGCTTCAGTATATGTCATATATATATATACTAGTTTGAACCCCGTGCCTAATGCACAGGTGTGTGTATTTGACGGTACATATTACAAAATTACAATTACAAACTACATTTCCAAAACCTCTTTATATACGACATTCCGCATGTATCAATTGGGGCCCTGGCCGCTGAAAATCTTGATGTTTGCACTGCTTGTGACCCGTGAGATAGCAACATACAGCTGACCATGGGAATAGACTGGAGATGACAAATATACCCCAACGTTGAGAACAACAATAAAAGATTTTTTGAAATCAATGCATCTTTGGGCAAAGCCCAAAACCCTAAACACTACCTCCAACTTCTGTTTCTTCTTGTTTGCTTCCTCAAGCCCTAACCCTAAATTCATCGCCTATCACATTTGCGATCCTTCAACGACTTCCCAAAATACAATGTGCATACATACATACTCACTTTGCTAGCTCCAAAATATATCCATTTTCAGACATTGGTTAACCCTGTCTTTTGTTGGGCCCTGCCCCCACAGGGACAGGGACTATTGCATTGGATCCAACTTTTGGAAGCTTTACCTTATTAGGACTAGTTTCACATTAAGCGAATTGGTTTCGTTGATGAAAGCGTCTGTATTCCACTCTTTCTTCGCCCCATCGGAGTAAACAGACCATGACGGGATGGATGGGTGACCGGACAGATGGATGAAATGATGCTTCACGACGTCCTTTACTATATGTAATATATATCGGGCATGGATGTCCATTGAGGAAAAGACATGTCAGCAAGACTGCCCCTAATGATGCTTATGTGGACTGAAACATGGTGACTTGCTTACAAATATGAATCCATCAAATTGTTACCAGTTGGAATTTCAAATGAGAGATCTCCATAAGTATATTAGACAGGGGATATGTTTCCAATTTATATGGCAAATGGAAATTTTGTACAACCCCATGGCCAATGCCAAGGGGAAAAACAAGAATGCATTTGGTCCTGTAGGTTTCCTTCCTAGTCTATCCCTAATTATTCAAATTAGGGATAAATCAATTAAATTGACTCAAGAAGGCAAGTTTTGGAAGTTATTTGGCTCTTCTGTCCTTGATTATCCTTATTATTTAATTGAATGGGTCATCTGTTTGTTTGTTTGTTTGTTTGTTATTCACACTTTGATTCATGAGACAAGAGGATTGCAAGCCACGGAAAAATGGGTAACACAATTGGGTAGCAAGTTATTAATTGTATTATAAACTCATCTAATCTATTTGATGTAGGTACTATTTCATTGATTACAAATTACGAAGGAAAGAAAAAAGGACCTTAGGTTTAACTAGGTGGTTTGTGGGTAATAAATAATATGCCATTTAAACAAATATAACTAGAATAAAATTTCTACACACAACTAAAAATGAAAAAAATTCCCCCAAAAAAATACTGTACATGACTGACACAAGTGAAAGCAAATGGGCCAGTTGGGAGCAATGTTTCTTTTGCCCTAAACCCTAAATGTTGCTTTTTGGGTTTAGGGTTTAAGGTTTGAGCTATTGAAAGGATTTTCCATGGAAAAAATGGCCCAAATTTGCCAGATTTTTATGGTAAGTTCCAGAAGGTAGCCAAAGAATATAGCCTTATATGGCCTGTTTCTAGGCCTACTGGGCTAGTCCAAGGAGTCCTTACCTGGCAGAATTGGCCTTATGTGGCCTGTTTTCTAGGCCCGCTGGACTAGTCCAAGGAGTGCTTACCTGGCAGAATCAGCCTTATGTGGCCTGTTTTCTAGGCCTGCTGGGCTAGTCCAAGGAGTGCTTACCTGGCAGAGTCAGCCTTATGTGGCCTGTTTTCGAGGCCTGCTGGGCTAATCCCAAGGAGTGCTTACCTGGCAGAATCAGCCTTATGTGGCCTGTTTTATAGGCCTGCCAGGCTAGTTGAAGGAGTGCTTGCTTACCTGGCATAATTGGCCTTATGTGGTCTGCTTTATAGGCCTGCCAGGCTAGTCTAAGAAGTGCTTACCGGTAGAATCGGCCTTATGTGGCCTGCTACTGGGCTAGTCCAAGGAGTGCTTACCTGGCAGAATTGGCCTTATGTGGCATGTTTGATAGGCCGGTTAGGCTAGTCCAAGGAGTGCTTACCCGGCAAAATCAGCCTTTTCTAGTCTTGAGTCCCTAACATCATGTTAGTCATTTAGGACTTAACTTACTTATCATGGAGATTTCATGTTAAGCTAACATTCATTTAACATTAAACTATCACTTATTTAACATCGTGTGCCACCTAAGATGCCAACTAGATTTTCATTTAACACCGACTGAACATCAAGTGTGAATGCACCATAACAGGCCTTACTCAACAAGGCAAAAGTACTTGTGTAGGTGCTGTTTCACCCCAAGCCAATATTTAAGACATATAAAATTGAACATGTGTAATATTAATTTGAATCACATTGAAAGGTTCAAATTTTCATATAAACCAAAAAAAAAAAATGAAAAGATTTTTTTTTCTAGAAAGAGACCTAGAGGACGTCCATTGGTAGCAATAAAATGGCATTCATATCCTCAACTTTGGATGACAAATAAATCGAAAGGGTATCTCAAGTTAAGGTGCTCCAACTAGGATTAATATTGTGGCTTTTAAAAGGAGTTCAGTTCACCTTTGGGCATGTGAATTGATGTCATATGTTAACAATTTCTATTTCATTTTTTAGTACAATTATAACGAACAATGGTTGACTTATTAAGTTGAACCCCAAAAAATCATGTACATAGTTGTGGTTGTTTTGGGTGAAATTTCACCAAGTTTCAACTTGAAAAATATTTATATTTTGATTTACACAAAGGATTTTTCATGGAAAAAGTGATAGAAAATCATTATCTAATTTTTTTTTGGACCTATTATGTGCAATAAAATTATAATTTCACAACATCCTTTTTGATATACTTTAATTTAAAAACATCTAAATCCATATGAATAGAAGCTAATTTAAACAACATTTTAAAAAATAAAATAATGAAATCCAACCAAAAATGATTATGATATGAACTTATAAACAATTATAAGGAATATTGTCCATAGCAATCCATGTGTTTGTGACTTGTGTTTAAATCAATCATTTTTACAATTGCAATTTCAACTGTATTTTGTGGCACATGGTAAAATGCCTTATAATCACATACTCAACTACAAAATAATTTTAAGTCATGGATGTGATTATAACTTGCAACTATTGCTATTTGCATGAAGATGAAAGATGAATTTTTCACATCATTCATAATTGATGGTGTCCATTAATATATATGATTTTTTATTTTTATTTTGTGATTAGTAATGTGCCAATTCATAGGTGATTAAACAACATGTAACATCTTATTTAATTCGAATTTTGATTATATATCATAATAATTGTAAATGTACTTGTGTTAATGGCAAACTAATGCATGCAACTAAACCTTGGGGAGCAATTAAGTAACCTATGTAGCCTATGCAAGCCCCTAGGTAGGCCCATAGGTACCCTAGTTAATCCAATCACCCCTTAAGTAGACCCCAAGGTACCTTAATTAGTTTAAACAACCCTTAGGTAGCCTAGGTAACGTAGGCAACCCCTAAATAGCCTAGTTAGTTTAACAACCCCTTAGTAGTCCTTAAGTACCCTGTCAACCCCTAAATAGCCTGGTTAGTTTAACAACCCCTTAGTAGTCCTTAAGTACCCTAGCAACCCCTAAATAGCTCCTACATAAGCCCATAGGTACATTAAGTAATTTAGGCAACCATTAAATACCTTAGGTAGCCTTTTGGTACCCTTGGTAACCCTTAGGTAGCTTAGTAACCTTTAGGTATCCCTTAAATAAACCAAGGTAAGAAACTCTAAAATAATGTAAACAACCTTTTAGAATACCTTAAAAAGTTTAATAAATAACTTAGGTAGCCCTTTACTAACCTTTAAGTAGCCTCGATGACCCTTAGAGATGCCCCTAGGTCCTTAAATAGTTTAAGCAACCCTTAAATAACCTTTAGGTAATCTAGGTACCCTCAACAACCCCTATGTACCCTTCAGGTAGCCTTAGATAGTCTTTAGGTAGCCTTTAGGTAGCCTAAGATAGTATTTAGGTACCATACGTAACCTAAGTACGCCTTAGGTACCCTAATTCATTTAAGCAACCCCTAGGAAGCCTTTAAGTACCCTAGGTAGCCTAAGCAACCTTTAAGTACATTATTTAGTTAAAAGCAAACCTATCCTTGGGTGGTATCATTGGGAATGTCATGTGCAGTAAATTTTTTAAACCCATTCAACTTTAGAACAACATAGGATTCATTGAAAGAAAACTTTTCATTATGAATTTCATACATGAAAATATTACCAAAGTTGTGTAGAATTTGAAACTTCATTTGGATTTACAAAAATTTAAGTTTTAATATTCCAAACGAGTTGTCAAGGAAAAAAATTAAAGAAAGTAACACTTTGGGTTCCTTTGTTTAAAAATAGAAAAGGAACATGTTTTCTCATTTTTTACAATGCTTTTAATTTATAGGAAGGCCTAAGATGGCCATTTTAAAAATTTGACTAATACATAATGGAATGAAGCAATCATAAATTTTTGAAGGTCAAGATTAGGAAATCTTGAAGGCCATTATATTCATTTTTACAGATTTGTAATTTTCATTCTTTTTGTTTTAATCAACAATTTGGAGCATACCCTAATGATTATAGTGGATAAACAAACAAAAATTAAATGGTGCAACTTGACATTTAATGTTAAGGGATTAAAAATTTCAAGAACATATGTCAAGAACATTTTAGGAACACAAAATCTTTTACTTGTGTAGCCTATGTAGGTGTTTACAAAATTTCAATAATATACAAAGGTAGGGAACACAAAGCCAATGCAATGCAAGTCAATGATAAAAATCACAATTTAAAAAAGATTAAATGTGTTTAATTAAATTTAATTGGATTCACCTTTTTTTGAATTATGGTGAGAGGGTTTTTAGTGGTATCACCCAAGGATGAGTTTGCTTTCTAAGCAATTTTTAGGTATGCCCCTTAGTGGTTTAACTAGGTAGCCTACATGTAGCATAGGGTAGGTTGAATATGCCACTTCGGTAAGATAAGAGAAATGTTTATTAATATGTGATTCCATTTCATATTATATATTTTTAAATACCTAGGACTTGCAATGGTAAGCACTTTGTCCCTTGTTGTGAAAGTCAAAGGATCAAATTCTTATTATTGCAACCTATTTACCCAAATCTAGGTTAAGTAGTTTAGGTGCCTATTCTAAGTCAAAGTGTTTAGACTAAACCACCTTATAAGCTTTCTAGCCCATGTTTTTGGCTTCAACAACCTAGGCCACTTAGCTTAAGTAGGCCATGTGATGTGATTTGTTCAATTTGGAGCTTGCCATGGGTAAACATTTTGATGGTAAGAAAAACTTAATTGTCTTCACATTTTAGTCATAAATGATTGTGCCACATAAACATATATAACTTCAAATTTCAATCATAAAAATTAGTTGTAAATGACCATGCCACATTGGCTGGTTGTTAATTGGATGAAACGTTTGTGTTAGTCACATATTGATGCAACTATTATTTCAACTAAGTGTCACATCATGTCTTTTGTGAGCAAAAAGAAAATTGATTTGTTCAAGGCAATTAGAGGAATTCATCACAAATTTACAAGCTTCATGGGTTTGCTCCAAATCTGTGCAAAATCTAAATTTATTTCATAGGTTCATATTGGTTAAACATGAATGTCATACATTATTTAAATATGAAAGTCGTATGTACAATTTTCATGTGTAAACAACACAAATAGATGATACGAATAGACGATATGAATAGGCATATGACATTCATGTCTAAATAGTGCACACGATATTAATGTTCAAACAACATAAGTAGATGAATGATATCTGTGTTTATTATGAACCTATGAAAAGTAGATTTCTCACGACTATTATTGCCAAATCATGACCCATTAAGTTTGTGATGTTTGTAATCACATTTGGCATTTACGATTGAAAAATAATCATTCACAATTGAAAAAAGTAGTTAACATGCAAATTCCTTGTAATGAGTGTGACCCACTTAATGCCATTCAAATTATTATTTTTATTAAGATTTTTTTAACAAAAGTTTTACATTTATGTTTTTTTTGCTTTAATAAATTATATACCAAGTCTTTATTAGATATTCCAAATAAAAGTCAGATAGAAAAATGCATGTATAAAGATTCATACATAAAAAAAAACCAGTCTATATTTTTCAACTTCCAAAGTTCATTTCTATATATTTGGTGCATATATCATGCAATTTTTCTATATATCTAAGTTTTTTTATTCAAGTTGAAAATTCAAATATAATCACAAATTTGAAATATTATTGATTTGATGGCATGTTAATAACATTTAAATGCATGACATTAAAATAAATCTATATATTGTGATGTTAAAAATAAACCACCTTACCTTGAAATATGCAACCACTCTATCTACCTTTTTTAACCTAGCTATTTACATAGCCTAGTGTATCTATTAGGCTAGCATGTGTGTTCACATTAATAAGACCCATAACAAATGTAATTATTGTTTGGTTTTTCATGTTTTAAAATGACAATTAAATTTGATGTTGAAATTGTTGGACATACTTATATAACAACATTCATAATATATCATGAGAACATGTGAATTTTTTTGAAATGAAATATTTTGGCAAATTTTTAATAGAAACCTTAACGTAATAGTATATATATATTTTTCATATTTTAAAATATTTTAAAATATTCCAAAAATAAATGATCAAATAAAAAGTCCAAAAATGGGGGCTGGGTTAAGTTATTAATGTGGATGCACCCTAACATGCATTTTTAGATTAACATACTTACTAGGCTAACATACCCATGAACTAGCTTAAGGTACCTACCTAGCCTAGTGTACTTACCTAGGCTAAGTTATACTAGGTGTGTAGGTAGTTAAATTATATTAAATTAGGTTGGTATTTAAACTAGCTTATATACTAGGCTAGTTGGCTAGGTTAGGTTAAACTAGATAGGTAGCTAAGCTAGGTTAATCATTGTTGAACATAGGTAAGTTGGTAGATAATTCTAAGTTGGTAGATGGTATGTATTTATTTACAAATTGCTTCCTATCTACCTTAGGCATATTATTTACGTACCTACTTATTACCCATTTTCCTACACAGTTAATAATGTAAGAAAATGTGAAATAATCATATGTTCATAATAACATGTTGACGCAATTTTAACATATGAGTGTGTGGTGCATTGATCAAAGACTTGGTTTTTTGTCATGGAGGTGAAGGGTTCAAATCCATACATGCAACTCCTATACAAGCTAAGGGGTTGATCTTTTCTAGGGTTAGCTTAGATTAGGGGGCTAGCTAAGGTAAGGTATGGTAGGGTAATATGGTGGACAAATGGGTGGGTAGGTAAGTAAAAGGCTACCATCTACTAAATTTTTATTTAAGTCCACAAGGTAAGTACCTTGTTGAATGGGTAGGTAGGTTGGGATTAAGTAATCTAGGTTAGGTTAAATAGCTCTATATGCTAGGTGGTTAAGCTAGGTATAGGCAATGTGTCATGTTTATATAATTTTATATTGTCCATCATGTGTAATCATATACATATATATGTAGTAATGTGTTGGACATGACCACAATTGTAAAAGTTCTAGAATAATGTTTACAACTATGACCACATTTACAACTAGAGGGCAAAAATAACATTTATATAATCACATGTAGTCGATAATGACACATAGAACTACAAATGTAATCATATATATAGTCATAAAACTGAACATAATGTTTGTATGTTAATTTAGGTTAGTAAATCTTCACAATATTGATCAATGTAACTTTTTAAAAAACACAATACACAGGATTTAATATAATTATAAAAAGTGTAATGCTGATTTAAATGGCTACTTTCAATCAATTTATTATAAGGATTAGCTCATTTTGAATTTAAATAATGCTTGAACTTATACTATTTGGTGTTTAAACAGGTAGAAATCTTGAAAAACTATTGAATCTGTTTCATGTTGGATGTGATAAGTTACACTACTAAGTAGAGGCCCAAATAAAGGATACATGGGTGCAATTGTTATAAGGAACTATAATTTTAAGTTTTGAAACCTTGATTCATGAAATAGGATTGCATGATTTGAACAATAATATTGGCGCAAATTGATAGATGAGAATTGAGGGCCTTGATTTTGAGTTGGATTGAATTGAATTTTTTTGTGTTTTTGATTTGCCAAAGCATAAGCTTTTACAAATTTCATGACAATATTCATCATGGCATTAATGGATAAATCATGGATCAAGAACCTACGTGAATTAAGGTTTTTCTATTAGCCAACTATGATCATAGTTACACACAATATCATGCGCCCATAAAGTTGATTACAAGATAATGAATGACCATTAAAATGGGGCCTTGTTTATTGTTGTATGGATTGGTGTTATAATGAGTTACTTACATCATTTGGAAGAATAATGGCAATTAAATTTTTAAAAAATTATTTGCAACCAAATATTTCATAACTAGAAATTTGAAAAAAAAATCCAACAACTATGTATTTCAATGCACAACAAGAGATTTTCGTGCACATTAAAAGATCACACATGCAATTAATAAAGGAAAAAGTTTGAACAAAAAAAACAAGTATGCGACCAAAAATTCGCAAGTAGAAAGGAAATTTAACATATACACCAACATGATTAGAGATTTTCATATGCAACAAGAAATTTTCAACACAAGAAATATTCAT
>Ga0116227_10002472_pt1 | contig 41907 bp, 26 predicted proteins | sample S1TSphgellanicum_FD_89693 | JGI IMG/M metagenome (GOLD analysis project Ga0116227, IMG submission 89693) | Host-associated microbial communities from peat moss isolated from Minnesota, USA - S1T2_Fb - Sphagnum magellanicum MG | ecosystem: Host-associated > Plants > Peat moss > Unclassified... | reverse complement strand
GTGGTGTGGGTGGGGGTGTGGGGGGGGGGGGGGTGGGGGTGGGGGATTGCAATACCTGCATTTGTCTCAAATTTTCATCATATAGTGTTCACATTGCTTAAGTTGATCACACATATTAGTTGGGTGGGTAGGTAGGGGTGAGGTGGATATAGTAGGTAGGTTGGTGGGTGCATGGGGGAGTGGAAATAGTAGGTAGGTGCATTGGGGGAGGGGGTGTTCGGTAGTTGAACTGGTCAGTAGTTGAGTAGTTAAGAGTTGGGAAAAAACAACCATGAACAAAAAAAAATCTAAGGAGAGGGTCTAGGGTCAAAAGGCGTTGACCCTGGTGCACTAGAGATAAACTGAGGTCCAGGAGCAAGATGAAGTAAAGCACCTCAATCCAGCCCAGCCTGTGGACAAAACAGTCCAACTGGTGCGCTGGTGGGTGCTTTTTCACTTTGGCCGATTACCACTACTACTAACCACCCATATCAGGCAGTGTGGGCCTAGGATTGTTCAATTTCGGCTTACATGAGAAAGATCATTTGAGGCAATGATGATAGAGAGAAGTTACTTTTGCAAGTATCATCATCAGTTTTACATAGAGAGGTTGTTTGGTGCAACTTCCTATTGTTGGTGTTCAGATTGCACCAGCCTGTTGTACAGTGGTGGTTGCTTAGAGCACCTACTTCAAGGATTCTGTAAGTTGAAGACCATGGGCTGCACATTTTGTCACAAATCACAGATATTGGAATGACCTGATATTGAAACTTCCAGTGGGGTTTCTTTTATTGATGGCAAACACATCACCAGAAAACAGCACTAGCTAGACCATACATGAGAAACACTGCAAGCATATCTTGAACATCACTAGAAAAACAGCACTAGCTAGACCATATGTGAGAAAGATCACAAGCACATCTCAAAGCATGAGATTCAAGGTGAACAAAAACAGTTAAATTTTATTGATGTGCAAAACAGTTCAGCAACAGCTGCAGCTAAAAGTACACAAATTTCTTAGAAAATCATGCTCAATAGTAGGTACCTGCCACCCTCTGGAACTAGCATGCTACAAGAAGCAAGGAGGTGAACATTTCCAAGAGACCCTTTCTACCATCTGATATACAAATGGCAGACAAGCATGACCCACTGCCTGGAAATTGCAGAGGGAAAAAACACCTTCCACTTTTCTCCAAATTAACGTCACTTTTCCACCACTGACTTAAACAGACAGTACTTGATCAATTAATTTTTTAGAAATCTCATTTCACTCTGCCTTGACCCGATTATCCACCTCTGGCAGAATATTATCACTCTGATCCTGGTTTCTGCAAACCCTTCAGTTTTCTGTAGCCCTTGTCTGTCCCAAATATCCTGTGCATAACCATGAGACAGTAGCAAGGTCAACATCTCCAGTACTAAATCTGCAAGAAGCTTCAGTGCTTACTTATTAGGTCTACATTCAACTAGATCATCAAACTTCCTCAGTCACAACAGCAAAACTAGCAAAGAGTCACAAGAGCAGAAAATTTTCCCCACAAGAGTGTTTGTTGCAGTCAAAAGGTACATACCTATCTCTGCTTACAGATATGAACAGGACTTGTGGTATGAAAAGGAGAGGAATGAGACAGACAAGAGGGGGAGATCTTTCCTTGTTCACTATAATCAACTAAGAGTTGAAGAAAGGGAAACACTTCTTACCAGTCCATGTAGGTGAAAGTAGAGGAGTAGTTCCCAGACTTAGTGTAAAGCAGCCGATGATGATAGTCATGAAAATCAGCACTGTTTCAAAGCAGGGTTGTACAGAACATGAGCTGACATAATACCTCTGACATTCACACTAGAGTGTGGTTTTGTGACTGATGAAGCCTTTACTTTTTTTGCAGGCCCCATAAAAATTTAAATACTTGAACTGCTTGTGTCAATCCTAAGTACACCTGAAAATGAGGAGGAGGTTCTTGGAAGTAGGCAACAGGCAGAAGCTTTGTACCCTCCATAGATAGGAAGGAGTCTGGACAGGCTCCATGGGAAGTCATAACCACAGTGAGCTTCAACAGTCTCCAGCACCCGCACACTCATCCAAATCCACAGGGTGAACAAGTGGGGGCCAGTTATGGCTGGTCCAAAGATGGTAGCAAACCCAAGAAACAAAATCTCAAGTGGGTGTGCATACTCTGAGGTCAATCCAAATGGTGTCGCATACCTGATGTGCATCCCACCACAACAGAAATCACTCACAGATGGTCACATAGATCCCATAGGTGTTTTGTTCAATTTGTGCATGTCACTGACCAGCTGCACCTATTCATCAAAAGCCCCATACACAGGTTACAGGTATCATGGGTATGATTCAACTATGCTGCAGGTATCAGTTAAGAGATTGTACTAGAACGCCACATATTTTGAAGTTCTTTGTATGTACAACCAAGAACTGAAATTCACAAGCACATCAGTAATGTTGAGAAATGTGTGTCTGCTGGATGAGAAGAGATGGTACACACTCATGGTGAACACTGTGAACATGCTTGTAGAGCCACTTGGTGTGCAGGAAGCGGTGGCCCCAATAGAAGATGAAATCCTCCAAGATGAAGTATGACAATATCTGAAAGGATATCACTTTCCTGCATGTGCCCACTTTCAGTCATAATAAACACTGAAAATTTGGACAACTTCAAGTAATATATCTCATGCTTTCCCTTTGAAACCAAACCTTGTATCAGTTGCACAGCATAAATCAAAACACAAGATTTACCAGGAGGGTAAGGGAAGTTGACTGGTGAATCCCATGTACTTGAACACAGGGTAGGACACAATCATGAGGGGAAGATTCACACAGGTGTGATAGAGCAATAGCCGTAGTACACATTTCTCCTGTGCAGCTGGTGTGTTCACCTTTCTCTACACATTCCAGCACATTCCAGGCCAATTTTTAGAAGAGACAGTGGAGGCAATATTCCTGTGACATTTATCAAGAGCTTCAGTGCCTTCAGAAGGTAGAAGAAGTGACAGAATAACTTCAGATGCAACAAGTGCACAACAAGCCAGGATAACAAGGCATTTCTTATGTGTTCCAGCCACCCCCTCCCCTTTGTAAACTTTCAGTGTCCATGACTGGCAGATCACTGTCCTGATGTGAAACTTCAGATTTCTGCACAGCTTCTTAAAAAGAAGGCCAGTATAATAACATATTTCTTGCGTATCCCCAGTTCCTCTTTGTAAATTTTCAATGTCAATGAAGGGCAGATCACTGTCCTGACTTACCTTGTAAGTTCTCATTTTAAGAGTTGAATCAGGAGCAATGCTTCTTACCTGTATTTTGTACTTCTGAAGGCCCCAACACTCCATCATGAGGTAAGGAAGGCCTGACAGGAAGAATACACCCTCATGAATGATGAAGCTGCCTAGCGATGCCAACTGAAAGTCACTGAAGTTAGTTGTCAAATACTGCACAACCACCACCAGCAAAGCACCCAATGTGACCACATTCAAAACACATCCTGGTGAAAATCAACTATAAATCAACATTCTACCCATTTTGCAAGGGTAAAATAAACTGAATCTCTCTCATCCCACAAGTATACAGAGTCAACACCAACTCTGAATAATACTAACCCTTCCAAAATTCACCAAGAGGTAAACTCTCAAAATTGGTAATGTCAAATCAATATTGAACATAATCCTAGTGTTATCACAGCCAAAACACACTGGATCACAAAGGAGCAAAAGGCTCAAACTTGATTGTTGAATCATTGCACTCCAATTCTCCTAATGATTAATAGATTCTAGACACCAGCGGTATCAAATGTTCTGGCAAATATTTCAGAATTAGTGACACTGATATGTTTGGAATTTGCATCTACTCTAGGGAAGATTGTAATATCGAGGCTTCACAATATGTTGCTACATAGCAAGATTCAATATCTATGAGTGACATTGTCTCCTAAACATTATGAAAGACAAAACCAAACCACAACCTTCTTACAGGCTTGGTTGCAGGCAACTTTCAGATCAACCACAGCTCACATTTAGATGGAAAAAACCAGCCTCAAAACTGTATGTGTACACCACCCCACCAATGATTAATTATACCTCAGGGGTTGAGTGGACAGATCCAAAGCCAAGAGAAATTGTCAATCCTCAAAGGAATTACAGACAGCAAGCTCTGTCAAAGAAACCAATCCTTGAAAAGAGTCCAGTCAAAAGCCCAAGACAATGGGGCTTAACTGTCTCCGGCAGTCAACACGGGCACAGGAAATGAGGCAATCTCAGATTCTTCAAGGATGACGATCTGACGGATGCCTAAATTGGAAAACTACCGCAGGAATGAGATACACAAGAACCCAAAAACTGACACCAGACTCACAATGCAGTCACAATGAAGCAGAAATACATTACGATTGGTACCACTCGGGGTAAGATCCACGATACATTACACTCCCCTCAAACATTTGCAGAGAAAAAAACCACAAAAGCCTCACCCCTGCTTTCAAGAAACAATGCAGGAAGGACCAGTCCTCAACCACTCGTTGAACCCCGACAGACGAACATATACATGCAGAAAGGACCCAAAATGCATCTCAGAAACAGAAGCTTTTGCTTACTTACCAGCCATCCCGACTCTAATAAAGACGCCATTCCCCTGCCCTCCTGTCACACCACGCGCTTGCACCAATTCCTACTTCGCAGCTGCAGATCGATGCACACTTGGTCAGGCGTTTGCAGCGACCACCGAGTTGGCAGTCGCGCTTTGCGCACAGACACGCACAGAGCGCGAGAGAGAGCGATTGTCTCTCTCTCTCTCTCTCACAATCGAACCTTGGCACGCACTCGCTTCAGCTCTGCTGTATCTTCCCTCGTGCGTTGCACTAGGCTCCCGGTAGACCACGACACGGTTTGTTTGTTAGTTAGTGCAACTCAAAGACCTGTGACCTGCGGACAATAGCTCTCTCCGACGGATAAGACCGGGGACTGTGGGGTTTATTTATTTACTTGGGGCTAACTCGGGAATATCTTTGGAGAGCTGGAAATTTGGGAAGGGGTGGGGGGAGAGGACCGGGACAACTGTCGACGCAGTGCGCCACTGTTTAGGGTTTGTATGGACTTGCCATTGGTGCCTTTCCCCTTTCGCCATCTCTCTCTTTGGTAACTAATGCAAAGCTGGTGGCCATCTTGCCGACTCGGGCACTTATTAGGGAGCAATCCTGTATGTGGTAGGTAAAACTCGGCTGTTGTGACCCAGCACCCACCAATGCACCAGTTGTGAATCAGGCTGTTTTGGAATGAACCCAAATCATTTAACCTAAACCAAACCAAACATCGAGGTGGGGTTTTTTTTTTTCTTTTCACTACCTCACCTTTCCCTTAGATTTCAAAAAAATTTATGTTGTTTTTCTCTTCCACCATCATCTTCTTCTCTTTCATTGTTGCTGTATTTTTTTTAATCATTTTTTCTCTCTTTTTTTATTGCTATTATTATTATTTTTTCTTCTCTTTTGTTGGTGCTATAAAAAAAAAATTATATCATTTTTTCTTTCATTTTTGTTCCTACTTTAGCTATTTTTTCTTTTGTTTTCCTCCCCCTCTATTGTTACAAGTTTTTCATCATCTCTTTCTTTTTCTTGTTTCCTTCTTTTTCTTAAGCATTTTTTTTTCATCAAATTGTTGTGTCACTATCATTACTTGTTTATGATCATTAAGTTATGCACATCATGTAAGGTATGCCTTTACCCATTTCTTTTTTTTTTTTCTTTTGTTTTTTGAAACAAGAATATAAGAAAAAAGAAAAAGTAAAAAAAAGAAAGAAAAAAAAATAAAATTTGAAGGAATGATTTTTTTTTTCTTAAAAAGATGATGAAAAAAAAAGGGGGGGACAAAGACTATTTTTTCCTCCGTTTTTTTTGCTTTTTTTATTTTAAATTCTACAAGAAGAAGTTTTTTTTTCTTTTTCTTATTTTTCTTAAATATACATATTTAAAAATTCAAGAAGAAGAATTCTAGTTTGTTTCTTTTTAATTGAATTGTTTTCCTTTTTTCTGTTTTTTTTCTTTTTTTCTTTTTTTAATTAAAAATATTTAAAAATTTCTTTTCTAATGTTTGTCCTAATTTTTTTTTTCCCCCTATTTTCCATTTTTTCTTGTCTTTAAAATTCCAAAAGATGAAGTTTTTTTTTCTATTTCCTTTTTTCCTATTTTTTGTTTTTCTTTCAACTTTTTTTGAAATCCAGTAGACTATATATATTCATACCATATAATTTTTTGGGGGTTTGGTTTACATTTTTCAAACTTGCATATTAATGTGTATCATGTGTTTGATGTAAACTTTGAATAACTATGAAATATCAATTTATGACCAATGCCATTCAACTCCAATTGTAGGATTATCAATTTTACACTCATCAACATGCTACTAAGGTGGTTACAACAAGAACTTATTGATGAACACATGAAATGGTGGTTAATGAAAATAGTTTCAAAAAGTGGTCTCTTGATGTTAAAAAATAACATGTATATCTTATTTAGGTTTCTTAGGCATAAACAATGGCATGGAATTCATGTTTCCATTTTTTTGACATTTTTTAAAATTTCAAGATAAATGCAATATTTGCATCAATACATACAATTTTTGTCTTATTACAATTGTAACCTCATAGTTGTATTATGTTTGTATGCCTTGAATGTGAGCATTGTTTTAAGATTTTGTTGAAATTTTCCTGAAAAATACGAGTTTCAAACATATTGCAATGTTGCATTAAAAGAACTTGAAAAACATAAAGTACAATGTGAAATACTTGCATAATGGTCACAAAATAAACATTAATTTTGTTAGAATGATTTAGCAATACTCACATTGAAACATAAAATGCTATTTAGTTTATTTAGATGGTTTGTGCAATTCCCAAATGTTGGACATAAAATATGCATGTTTAATGAAAAAAATGATGATGATGATTTTTTTTTTAAAGTAGAAGAATAAAACTAATTGTCATTAATAAGAAAATTTCTAAAAAATATGATTAAAATGGTTGTTAGTTCATTTAATGTAATACTTTCATATTTTTGCATATCATATGTTGGCAAACATTAACATCATGTAAATGATAGGTGAGTAGGTGGGTGGGTAAGTAAGTAATTAGGTATGTAGGTAGGTCAGTGGCTAGGCATGTAGGTATGTACACAAATAAAAAACAAGTTAGATCAATAATGTAACTAGGTCAATAAGATAGCTAGGTTAATAGGGTAGTTAAAAAGTTTTGTTAAAAGATTTTGTTGAAAAAATAATCTTTAGGTTAATTTAAGAAAATATAAATTTTTTGTCAAAAGGTATAAGTTTAGCCATGAAAAAAAAAAAAAAATTAAAAAGATCAAAATTTAACCAAAAAAAAATAGAGGTTTTGCCAATAGGTAGGAGTTCAATTGTGAAAAATAGAAGTTTTGTCAAGAGATAAAGGTTTAACAAAGAAGAATTAAAAGTTTTTCCAATTTGTAAAAGCTTAACTGAGAAGAAATAAATGTTTTATTAAAAGCTAAAAGTTTAGTTAGAAAAAAGATAAAGGTTTTGCCAAAAAGTAGAGGTTTAACTAGGAAGAATTAAAAGTTTTTTTAAGTGATAAAGGTTTAACCAAAAAAAGATAGAAGTTTTACTAAAAAATAAAAATTTAGCTAGGAAGAGTTTAAAGTTTTGCCAAGAGGTAAAAGTTTAGTCAAAAATAAATAGAACTTTTGCCATTGTGTAATGGTTTAGCCATGAAAAGATGGAGGTTTCACCAATAGATATAGGTATAGTTAAGAATTTTTTAAATTTTTGCCAAAATGTAAAGGTTTAGCCAAGAAAACATATAAGTTTTGTTGAGAAATAAAAGTGTTTTCATGAAAGGAGAAAAGTTTTGCCAAGAGATAAGCTTTTATCTAAGAAAATATAGAGATTTTGCCAACATGTAAAAATTTAACCATGGAAAGATGAAAGTTTTGTTAATAGATATAAATTTAGCTAATAAGAGTTAGAAGTTATGCCACAAGGCAAAGGTTTAATAAAGAAAGAGGTTTAGCCATGAAAAAATAAAGGGTAGGTAAGTGGGTAAGAGGTTAGTAGATAGAGCCAAGATGTAGGTCATAATGTAGCTAGGTTAGTAGGGTAACTAGGGAATTAGAGGGACTAGGTTGGAGGGTAATATGGTCAGGGTTGAGAACAAAACACTCCACAAATAAGAAGGGTCAAAGGTCAGCAGCCCAAAAAGGTTGACTGTGATACAATCTTAGCTTAACACAGGGTCAGGAACTACATGAAGAAATGCAGCCCATCCTATGAACAGAATGGCCAACTGGTGCATTCGTGGGTGCTGGTTCACTCTGGCCAGAAAACTCAAGGCAATGGACTTTACCAAAGTTATAAGGGCCTGTGAGGCCAAGGTGAGCACAAACACGGCTCCAATAAAAGCCCACAGATGAGGGCTTTATTGTACATAAAACCTTGCATCCTTTTCTCATTTTTTTTATAATACAGACCAAAAAAATGAAAAAAAAGAGGTACATTTTCAAAAACTGAATGCTCACTGGGGCAAATCCACTGGGCATTTGCCCCACAGATATACTACAGAAATTCCAGCAGGGTTTTAGGGGGTAGGTAAAGACTAAGGGCAAAGGCTTTACCAACATAAGGCCTCGCAGTAGGCGAAGCCGAGAATGGCCCAAATCCAATAATGCCCTTCACCCAAGAGCTTTAGTGCACTTAAAGATCGCATGAAACGGGGTGACAGGCGTTGCAGGGAGCTAAGTGGGCATTACCTATGTGAAACATAAAAGCCCACCAGAATTCTTGCACAGGCAAAATTTCGCCCTGTAACGCGACGTCCAACTACACTGGGGAAAATCTGGCAGGTCTTCACGTACGTAGACAGCGATCCTGTGTGTACTTAGGTGGACGGGCCATATAATGAACTCCACACATTGCTTCTGCCTTGGCAGTGGAAGCCTGGTGGTGATATTTTTCCACAAAGGACATCACTGTACAGGACATCGTTGAAAGGATTTACCAGGCACGAGGACTCAATGGCAAAGGAAAAAGCTCATTGTGTCATAACTAATGAGAGTCCCTCAATGCACACCTCACCTTGGTGCCCGCTGGAACTCTCTTGACCATAGCCTTCTGCTATGCTTAAGTTCTATCAAGCATCGTAGTTTACAATCTGTCAGATTTCAGAAAGAGAGAGTACATCCAATACTTTCTTACCAATGAAATTGGTAGTTAACAGTAGAGATGAATATTCTTACAAGATTGGATTTCAGAAATGTGGGAGTTCCAAATGCAGAGCTCATCCTCACTACAAGGCAATCCAACCATTACCTAATTAACGGCCAAATTTTTTTCCAGTGTATATAACGGACCCTCTATCAAGCGCAATCTGTGCTCAGCAAGCTAATGGGCATTTCCAAAAATGAAATGCCACTTTTTGAAATGCAGAGCAAGTGTTTTGTTTTTAGAAATACTTTGCCTCTTGTCTTCTTTTTCTCCCTTGCTACCCAGGAGGTATCACAAGAAAAAATAAAAAACAAAATCCTGCCATTGTTTTACACAGGGTAATGCCCAAGACCAATAGCAACTAGGTGAACTGGGCAACAGGAGAAAATACAAATGTTTTGTATAAGTTAAAGCCCGGAGGTGGACATAGGCATTCCCACAATGAGGGCCTAAGACAAAAAAAAAAGTTATCCACAAAGTCAAAGTCAGTAAAACCCAAGGGCTCAGGAAAAAGGAAAGGCAGGAAGACACAGAAGAGGGAAGAGCGTTGTGAGAGAGGTCGGTCAGTCAGGCTGATGATCAACGGCTGGCAAACAAGCCAGGCATGCAGTCGAGTGTGTAAAGGAGAAAAAATTCAAAGCATCTTAGTGTTTTTTCTTTCAATCTTTTGATGCTTGCTCTTTTTTTCTTGTTTACTCTTTATTGTACTTCATCTCCTAAATACCTTGCTGAACACATTTTTGTACAAATTTTAGATTTAAAGAGAGAAGAAGATGGCTTGCCTAAACATAAATAAAAGCATCTTCTTCGCCACATGGCTACTGGACCATGACAAGTATGAATTTTGTAGCCTTTTTTAATATGATTACTTTGTATGCTTATGGTTCCAAAGGTATGGGATGATGAAAACACTTTTCAAAATCAAATAGTATGTGTTGGTTTGAATTGTCCTACAAGGAGCTAGGATTTCATCTAGGGTTTTTTCTTAGCTCATCTGGGTTTGTTGACAAAGCACCCAATAAACTTAGTCACATTGAAACTCACATCCACACCCTTCCCTAGAAAGAAGAACTAGGAAGGAGAAAAACCAGTGGCAGTGAAGGTTTAGGTTTTTTAAATTTTCTAGATTTTCTTAGCACAGTAGGACATATGAAAGCAACCACTTTTTGGAACAAAGGAGGAGGATAGTGATGACAACAACACTAGCATCAATAAATAACAAAAGAACAAAGGTAAAAAGGTTAAAAGAAGATAGGTTTTGTGTTTTTTTTGCTTTAATTTTGTCTAGGTTTTGTTTTGTGATGGGTCCTCTTTTTATATACTTTTGTCAAGCTTAAAAAGTTTTTTATCCCAAGAATCTAGTCATTATATTCAAACTAAGCATAATAGAAAATTTCTACTATGCAGAAAGAAATTTCGCCACAATCTTAGTTTTTCTTAGTTCTTATCACAGTCCTAAAAAAATAGCAAAGGAAGATATGTATATAAATGCATTGTAAGTGTGAACGTGTCAATACTTAATAGCTAATCATTCACCAATAATATGTTTTCTAAGATTTTTTTTTTAAAAGCAAAAGATTAAATCTAGAATGTTTTTCTATTATTGAAGTTGGGTGTTACATTAGTTGGGTAGTCCAAAGAATAGAATATTAGAATTTTTTAAACCCCTCATTCTTACACAATAGTTCTTTTAAAAGTATATAGGTTGTGTCAAACCTAGTAAAATAAAGATGATGATGTTGAAAGTTATGTCAAAATTAAAGTTCAGTTATCATTTGAAATAAGACTTGCTCGTTTGTAATAATTCATTATTTTTTTCCATTTGATTTGTCCAATCTCACATGGTTGGCTTTATAGGTTTAAAATTATCTTGTTGAAATAGGCAATCTTTAAAACTTAGGACCTATCTATGATTGCACAAATAGGTCCCACTCTAATATTTGGGTATAAAAATGTATAAGTTTTGTTGAATCTAGTAGCTTAATGATTGTGACACATAAACCCATAACAAAATTAAGGTTTTGCCTTGGCATAATGCCTTAGCAAAGGACTTCTTGGAAAGTTTCTTACTTTTTTCTTTTGTTTTGTTTAATATTGTGTGATTAACTTTGTAAATTTAGGATTACTTTGTAATGGTAGGCAATTTTTAGAAAGTGGGCCCATGGTCATAGTAGACCTCCTACCACATGGAGACCAAATGTCCCCTGTCCCCCAACTCATCTCGTCTCATCGAACCTCGTAATTCCCATCGCCCATTCGCCTCATCATACGACACCACCAACCTATCCTCCACCTCATCCCCCATGCAAACCACAAACCACCCACTAGTTACCCCTCTGATTCTAACAAATCATACACCACCTACTAGTCCCCCTTACCAACCCCCAACCCTTCATGTGAATGAAGGTTCCCAACCTTACGCTTTTCCAAATTTCCTTGATCATGCACAGCTAAAACATTTTCCCCTTCCCACTTTATTGGTCCTTACAATTGGCCTTGATCATACCCCCCAACCTACCCCCATTTCTTCAACACGGCCTCAACCTCCACCTAAAGTTTCGTGTCCCACCTGTGGGCACCAATTTACTAGTCAAGGGTTAACTTGTCATTGACATTCCTATCAAACATCTAATTCATCCAATCCAAACCCTTATGATCATCCTAGTTTAATACCTTCCCTTACTCCCACTCCATCTGCATTAACTTGGACTTGGGTTTCAACATTAGATGTCCTTGAGTCTTTTCACTTAAGCCTTTGCTATCCTCGTTGGTATAACCGCATCCCCACCACTCTAGGACATGATGTACAAGTGGCATTTCGTTTTCCATTGGATAAGCTAACGTAGGACCCTTACAATGTGGCAGCTTGGCATTTGCTCCTTTTGCTACCCCAATGGTGTCTCATTTTGCCTCTTCGTGGTGGGGCGACAGGGCATAGGGAAACACAGATTTGACTCAAACGTTTTCTAGCAAGCGATTAGGATAACTTGTAAAAAGAGTTTTTTTAATGGGCCTAAACTTTGTCGACCAGTTCAAGCTCCATCCCTTTCCCCCAACATGATCTTCCAACTCACAAACGTTTTTTTTGTAATTTAGCCCTTAACCGTGCAAATGTATATTTTTGGGCAAGTCGCGCTTTGGCACCATTTTCTCTTGCACCCACGTCCTCTGACACGACCTTAGCTCTCACCACATTACATCCCAAATCAAATGACTACTTCCCGCTTTTCTTCAAAAACTACAAGTCGGACCAAGACTTCAATTTTTTTTTTCCAATTCTTTCAAGTTAACATTCCAACACATGCCGCATTTATTAGCAAGTGTTCTTTTTTGAATGGTTTCTAAACACCTTCAGGATTGTTTTCACCTTGAAGATTCAACAAGTGGAATCTTTCAATTGTTCCAACTTTGTTTTCATATTACATAAGGTCACATTCCACCCCAAATTGCATGTGTGCTTGGAGCAAACCACCTTTTAGCCATGACCAAACCTTCAGGTGGAGTTCGTCCCATTATAGTGGGGGAAGCATTGTATCAACTCACAAGCCACGCTTTATGTCTTCAATTTCGTCGAGTTTATGCAACACATTTTTCCCCACACCAATTTGGAGTTGCAACTAAGGGTGGCTATGAAGTAGTAATGCACGACATCAAATGCACTCTGGACCTTCACCCCGACTAGGTTGTTCTTCAACTGGACGTGGCAAACGCCAATAATTTAGTGTCAAAAGGGGTCATATTTTAAGAACTCCTTATAACATGTGGGGACATCATACAATTCATCTCCTTCGTTTGTGCATTTTAAAGCATTCAAGTTTCCTTTGTTTTACAATCATCATAATCGTGAAGGTGATGTCACAATCATCCCATTTAACATGAAGAATCGTCAATATATCCTTTGGGGGGGTACTATTCATTTGAGTTCACTTTAGGGCTTTACATTCTACAATTAGTCATTTCCCCTCTTGTCTATTTCCATCCATTGCAAATGACACTCACATCATAAGTCCCCTTTCAATTATATCATTTGTTTATGAACACTTTCAAACCAAATTTTGTGCGATATGTCTTTCCATCCAACCTCAAAAATGCGTTACATGGTCACCTTTTGGCCTGCCACCAGACTTCAACACCCCATCCTAATTTACCACCCCATCTTAATGAATTAAAGTCTTGAGGGTTCCACTAGGCACCGTAACTTTCACATCATCCTTCATAAAAAAAGCCCTGCAAGAAGATGTTCGACATGTGGACCTTCTCCTTAGAATGGGTGATGTTCATGTGGCCTTTGGAATTTTAACTCGTTGTTTCATGCAACACCCATTATATTTTTTACAATGCACACCTCCATCTTCCACCTTCATAGAGTCCCTTACTTTTTTTGATTCATCCTTCCATAAAATGTTTGGACGCCTTTTAGGTCCAAGATCCTTTGATAGCCTAGAAAGACCTTTAACTCTTAAACAAGTTTTCTTCCCAATAACTTTCAATGGTGTTGGGCTTATATCGACATCCACCATCACCCCAGTAGCCTATTTAGGGAATTGGGCCCTTATCGCTTTAATCGTAGTTGTAGGTTTATAGTTGATTAATGTCCTTTCCTTCTTGAAACTTTAGCATGAATCGACAACAACACATTTTTTTTCTAACAACACTTTAATGTGGCATGTGATTTTCTACTACCCCCAACCTGTTCGTGTCTTCTTCCATTTGAACAACCCATCAAACAACAAATGGTTCATCTTCAAGATTCCATCTTGGAACATTTGCACCATCATACCCTTTCCAACCTACTCTCCGACGAAACATTTGAGGCCCATCGTGCCAAATTTTATCATGTTTTAGCCTAGGGGCAGGTGTTTGGCTTATAGCTCGACTAATTTTCCCAACTTTTCAATTATCTTCCTCAATTTTTTGCATAACACTTCGTACATGACTTAGACTACCTCATCCTTCAATTCCATGCATCATTCGATGTGTGTGCACACATCCCATCTACCTTATGGGTATCCACCTCTTATGTTGTGTTCATGGCAACTAATGCACTGGAACCCATGATGTAATTCATGACACCTTTGCCACCATTGTGCGAGATGTTAGTTTCCACATGGAACGAAAATAATTACATGCACTTCTTTCAACCACATTCAACTCCTCTCATTAATGAATTGACATTGTGATTGCAAACCCAACACAAGCGCATTTACTTCCTCGATCTTACGCAACTCAAAGATTTGCTCCATTGGATGTAGCTCAAGCCAAGGAAAGGAGCTATCACAACTAACACCCCACTTATCAATTCCTCCCCTTAGTAATTGAGGTATTTGGTTGCTTACACAAACATGCCGATGTGTTTTTACACAATTGTGCCAATGCCATTTGGAGCTTGAAGGGGATAGAAGGCCCTCATCTTTCTACCTTGGTCCTTTTTCTTCATCAAAAAATTTCAATCACATTACAAAGGATGTAAATGTCTTCCATCTTAAGTTAGGCGATAGCTATAGGCTTAGTTACTTCCCAACTTCCACCCCTTTAAGACACACCTCCCATCACCACGACTAACATATTGCAAGATGTTGGTTTTTGACATGTAAATATGGCCAACTTCCACAAGCGATCGGTTATGGACATGCATAAATTTTCATAGCAACTTTGAACCAACTTAATGTCCTATCACTTCTCCCTCTTCCTTTATTTTACTCTTTTGTTTCCCTAATCTATGATGTGTTTTTTAATAAAGATTTAGATGTTTTTAATAACAAGAGTTGGGTTTCTTTGAAATTGAGGATGATAATCAAAATACTAAATGAAATTGTGCCAAATGAAAACCGCAAGGGAGGAAATTCAAATTTCTTCTTTAATCAAAGATTATTTGAGTTGTTTCCTATCTACTTATGTTATGGAATACATAAGGTGATTCATGGGATTACACAAAGTCTACCTAAGGGATTAGTTAAGGATTTCTTAAGCTAGGGGATATCTAGGGATTACATAGGAGATTATATAGGGAAACACTTGTCTACCTAAGTTAAGGAATATATGAGGACTACTTAGGGAATTACCTAAGGCCTACCTAAGGAATCCAAGAAAACACTTTAAAATACCTAGGTTATGGGATACCTAAATATATTTAAAGGTTACATTAAACCTACTTGTGAAGCTAGCTAAAGATTTCTTAACTTAAGGGATACTTAAAGGGTTAGTTAAGGGATTACCTACAGTTAATTTATAATGTAAAAGTGGGTAACATAGGGCTTACATAGGGGGATACCTAAGGGCTACCTAGGGTTAATCCATAACCCCTATGTGAACCATATGTAACTCTTTAAGTAGTTCATTAAATAGTTCATAAATATCCCCTAATTTAGGTAGGTCTTTAAATAACCCATATGTAATAGCCCAAGCAATCCCTATGTAACTATTGTGTAGGTTTTTAATAGCCTATACTTTAAAAACCTTTTAAGTTATTTAAGTAGCCCCCTTAATTAACCTATAGATATTTGTTTATTTTAAATATTTTTGCAGGCCCTTAGACAGGCCTTGGGTAGCCTCCTCAATAGTCCTTAGGTATGGGTGTGGGTACACACAAGGGAACCAATGGGATTACTTTACAAAAGGATAATGAATATTTTTTAGTCATTTTTCACTTTTTCATATGAAAGAATTTTTGAATGAAATCTTTTGCTTCTTGTTATTAAAAACACATATAGTGCCCCAATAGATCACATGTTTTTGTGTTAATCATTGTTGAATAAAATTGAATTTTTCAAAGTGTAAATTTTGCTAACTTTTGTGTTTCATCTTGAAAATTTATCACAATTTTTAATCATACCAAAATATGTTAATTACTTTAGGTTTTTGTTTCTTGTATCATAAAATACAAATTTAATTTGTATGTCATGCACATTACACACCATTTACATGTGTTAAAGGACTTTTGAAAATTTAAAATTTTGAAAGATACTTTAAATTTCTAAAAATTTCAAATTCCATATCTTTTAAATTGTGAGTGTTTTATGAATGGAGGACATAATAGATTACTATCATCTAAATTTCTTTACCGTCAAATTAATGTTATTATAATAGTCTTTTATTTGGTCATTTGTAAAATTAACCACAATCTAACACAATGCATGTTCAAATTCAAATGTCCTTTATTAAAACCAAAATCAAAATTTAATGTAATGAATTTTTAATATGAATTCCTCAACATTCATATTTGTCAATTAGCACAACTTGGAATAATTAACATAAGGTGCTTGGGGGGCAGGCATGATAGAAAGGCTCCCAAATAACTTTAATTGAAAGCATGTTGGGAGCACCTTTACATCCCAACATGTTAAACATCCACTTATTAAGCAAATCAGGTAAGGTGTTGCCAATTTTTTTTGTTTATGTGTGTTTGATTTCCTTTGCCTTGTTTGGTAATTTCATTTTATCTAAGGGTGGAAGAAATGAAAGTGTTTTGCAAGAAAAAAACATACATAAAAAAGTTCACATAGTTTTCACCACTATCCGACATGGTTTTTGGTTTCTGTGTGTACCTGCACCCATATACCTTAATCTAAATAAGTCCCTTATTAGCCCTTAAATAATCTCTAAGTAACCTTTAAATGGGCCTTTAGGTAGGCCCTATGTAGCCCCCATGTAAAGATTTCATCATCCCTATCTCAAAAAGGTAGGTGTATAAATAAGTAAATAGCCCATAGGTAAATGAGTAACCTATGGATAAGTAGCCTACATGCAAGGAAGGACTTAGGTACGTGTACCCTATAACCCCTACTAGGTAGCCCCTAATCTATGTGATCATAATCATAGTGTGCTTAAAAAAGAAATTATGGTAGTCATTTTTGAAGATTTTTTCCTTAGTTTTGAAATTTGGTCCTCATTTCAATGGGTTTAATCGATAGCTTGGTAATGGTTCATGACTTATGGATCATGAATTTCAATACATGTTTTATCTCTCTCTTTGAGTTCCATGATATTATTCTTTAAGAAAATAAAAAGCTCCAACTCATTAGCATTCAAGGAATGCCTTGCACATCCTCTTTTGCACCACTTGCACTAATTATTAGTTTGTCCTTGTACATGCAAATTTGTTTTGATCAACACTTTCCTTCTCTTAATTTTATTTTTTTTGTTGGAAGCAAATTTAAATTATCAATGAGGTGTTTTGTAAGCTCTTGTACAACATTTGCATGATAACAACATAATCTGTCAAGCAAGCAAAATTTTCCCTAGGCTTTGACCGCCTCATGATTTCTATCAAGGCTAAGTTGTGGTGGAGTGAAGAACATTTCATACTCTATTTGTGCACATATTTTCCCCCAAGATACCTACTCATTAGAACATTGTGAAATATTTGATGTCTCTTTCACATTGTCATTTATTTGCTCACGAATTGTGATGAATATTTGCACTTACACTTATAAATAGACATTTAGCTTTATAGATTTTTATGGTTCAATTTCATATGCTACATCACCTTGAAATGTTCTCTAAATTATTGGACATAATCCAACAAGCTAATATAATATTTTGCCAAAACACAAAGTCATTATTTCCTTAAGCAACATAGATGTTATCTACATTGTTTACACACAATATATGCATGTGAAGAACATTATGTCTTTTCAAGTAATAAAAAAAGTGTCAAATAGAATACAAGTAGAACATGATTTCACCATAATTTTTTCTCACATTCAACATTGAAAAACAAGAGAGCTATGTCACAACCCTACACATACATATTTCTACCTTTAAAACCTTTAGTTCTTTTTTTGTGTTTTCCAAAAGAATTGATTTTTGCATCAATTTATGCATTGCTAATCTTTTAAAAACCTTGCAAATTTTAGAATTGTTTATTCCTTTTGTTAACCAATAGTCCTATTTAATCATTATTGCATATCCAACTACACTTCCACATCTACACTATATTTAGTGTAAGATTTCAACAATAAGTTTGTAGAATTAGCAATTCATGTTCTTGGTGCACCTTTCTAATTACACTGAATCAACTTCCAAATTGGCATTGCAAGGTGTTTTAGCCTCCCACATCCCAACTTGTTTCTATCTTCGACTTAAAACAAATTGGAAGGATGTGGGAGAATAAAATGTCTTCTCATGCATGTTTATAAACACTTACTTTACTCCAAACTCATCCTAGGATTGTGGGAAATGGTACAAAGACCAAAATAACTACATTTAAAAAAATTATCATCCTCCACGGCAATAGGGTTTTTTTTCATCCTAGCACCAATTTTGAACTCCTCTTGTAAACTTGGCAACACCACAATAAAAGCTATAGAATGAACTTGTGAATTGACATTGGAAAGTAGTTCAAATTTGACAAATCTTCAACTTGTTTTAGTCTTCCCTTTTATACAAGTTGGGGAGTGTGCCAAAATGAAATGTGTTCAAATGCCTATTCACGTCACTTGTTTCTACATTTGAATCATTTTAAATTCATCTTGGAACTATGGAAAATGTACTTTTTACATTACAAGGAATCATGTCCATTTCAACCCATGCATTTGTGACTTATGTCCAAATCAACCATTTTTGCAACTATAGATGTGACTATCTTCCACAGCATTTGATAAGAACAACTTGTTGTCACATAAACAATTACAAAGTGGTTTAATTGTAGTTGGATATAAAACTTATACTTGTGGACCAATGTTGATTTGGATAAAAATGAAAATGAAAATAGACTTAAATATCATCCATTTTTAATGGCATCCCAAAATAGATGAAAATGTAGTTGTTTTTATGACTTGGAAAGTGGTTCACAGGCTATTGGACACTTTGTGACATCTTTTCAACTTGATTTGTGACTATAAATCCTTGTTGCAAATGCACATGTAACTAAATGTGAAAAAAAATAATTGGCCATGAAATTGTTGATTTAATGGTCTAATTGTCTTCCCCTAATTTTTTTCAATGAATTAACCATTAAATGTGTAGTAGAGTTTGGTGGATTTGTGAAAATTTTAGAGGACCCATGGCAACTAATGGTAGAAATAAGGCTAGGTAATAGGTAATATGTATGTGGTTAAATAATAGGCATTCTATCATGTTGATATGTGATAATGATTTTGTATTAATTATTTAATTAATTAGGTTATATAGTTTATTTATTTAGGTTCCACATCGCTTTGCACTACTAGTGGCAATAACCAAAATATTTTGTGTGCACATAAATTTTTGTTGTAATCAATTTTGTCTTTTCAAAAGATAAATTTTTGTAAATTTCATTATATGTCATTTTTTTCTAGTAATACTTTTTTACATTCTTGATTTGCTAGGCAAATGTCCAATTCATTAGAAAAGTTCATAATAAGATACAAATAGACAAAAGAAAAGAAAAATGGAAATGGAATTTGATCTATAATGAATTATTTGGAATTGTCATAGTGATGACCACCAAAATGCCCATCCTACATAAATTAGTTTTGATGAAACATTATCACTAGAATTAAATAGGTTAAGGTTTAAGTAGTAGGTACTTTATCATGTTGATATCCAATTTTTTTGAATTAATTACTTAATTAGGTAGCTAATGTAAATTGAATAGGCTAGGTAGTAAGAGGAAATTATGACCCATTTATAAACATTATATAGTGAATACATTATATATCATACATTTAAATTCAATTTTTTTGTTGCAATTATGACCTATTATAAGCAAACTTGTATGATATAATTTCTTAAATCAAATAAAGGCTTGAAATGTGAAACAAAATAATTTATTTTTACACACAATTTTTATCATAATTTAAAATAAAAATAAAAATATTATATGTGTAAACATAATAAAAGTTTTAGTTTTATAATAAATTAATTATATGGAATTAATTAATATTTAAAACTTAAAATTGATATCCAGATTAATCTTTTACATTGAAATAATATGGCTAACCTAAGAGCTTTTATTATATTTTTATTAAAAATTATTTATGATCCATTTATAAATATCATATGTGAATAAATCATATATCACACATTTAAATTATATTATAATTAGTAAAATTCTCATATATCAAAAGGAAAATTGTATAATATAATTCTTAGAATCAAATGAAGGTTTAAGATATGAAAGATATTTATTTATTTATTATTGTATTATCCATTTATAAATCATGTGATTGAATTTTCCATTAAGTGATTGTTGAAATTGTGTTCAATAACAAAGTTCAAATATTTTTGTTTTCAAATCAATTCATATTTTTAAGAGGAATAAAAAAAGTGTCTACATTATTGAAAGAACTTTAAGTTTAAACTTTAACATTGTCATTTGGACAAAATCTTAATAAGATATCAAAGATCAAAAATGATCTTTTGTGTAATCTATTTAATGAAGTAGGTCAAATACAATGCACATTACTATTTTGTCATAACAATTGAGGTGGCTTGATTAGTGGTAAAAAAATTGATCTCCATCCTTGGGGTTCAAAGCTTAATTACCAAAAATGGCATGGGTTGTGGTCAATGGTGTGATGTTGACCAAATATTTCCTACCTACCTAGTTTATTTAAGTTAGGTGCCTACTAAATGAACTTAGATGTGCACAATAGGTGGCCTACCTAGCAACCTAAATTAGCTTTTTAAGCTTAACCTATGTAATGAAAAGTGTCAACATGGTACTGGTTGAACTTAATGAAATTAACAATAATATAAATATATAATTTTTAAAAATAATAATATTTAAATATTTAAATAATAAATATTTAAGTAAATATTAAATGATGTGACTACATTGTATATAAGTTGTAAAATCAATCACAAAATGACGATGCCACATAAGCTGGTTTGAACGGATGGAAAATTCATGTACTTAAGTCACATCTTTATGCAACTACCATTGCAACTTGTTGCCATGTTTTTTTTTTGTGACTAGAGTTTTATGTGATTTGTCCAAGACAACTAGGCCTTATAACAAGTCGTATGTGGTAATTATGACTAAAAATTAGTTGTTAATCTAGTTGTTTATTTGCAAATTCCTTGTAGTGTTATGAAAATTAACATAAGATGTGATGATTCAAAACTTCAAGCTCTTGATTTATATCATCCCTTCCTCTTATGGTGAAAATAACTATAAAAGTTTGTCAACAAGACAACTCCAAGATCTTCCCATAATCTATAATGTTTAAGGAAATTTTTCATTATCAAAGTGTTGTGACAAATTTTGTCACAACTCCCCATTAATTTTTTCAATTAATTCATGTCACAGACATCTTAAAGCTTTACCAGTCCACACATGTAGGTGTGTGAGAACTATTAATTAAACCCAAAATCACCATAACTAGGTGACATGTGTCACCATTTTATTGGAACAAGAGTTATATTAATGACTTTCCATTAAGTTTATGTGGACATTGCCACATGGAAAGGTAAATGACAAGAAAAAATATGAAAAATTATCAAAATATATTTTGTCCACGTTTGAAGAATTTGTCAAAAAAATTCTTTTGACATGGATAGAATATATTTAAAATATTTTCTTGGCTCATGCTCACTTGCTCACAAAATAACATTCTTGACCAACATGTCTAATGTTGTTATGTACCTATACCCAAGCCACACCAATTCTTTAGTTTCATATGATGATTATTGTCCCCTAATTAACATTAAGCCCACATCATGTCATCGAAGACAAAAAGATGATTAACATTATAATAGACTCCAAAGTGCTAGGGTACTCAAGAAAAGATATATATATATCCCCCCTTTATTGTGATCTAGGTGCACAACATCTAAATGCAATAAAATGACAACACAAGCATGAAATTTGTCTACCCAAAATTTAATTTATAATTTTTGACATAAACACAAGAAAGTGGATTAAGAACTTTTGTAGGTAAAAATATAAAACCATTAGGGCCTCCATTGAGTTTGTGATTAGTTGAATACAAAATTTGAAAACCTTTAATATCATAAAAGTAGGCAATAAATAGATTTGAAACTAACCTAGCCAATACAATGTTCAAATTTATTTTTACATTAGAAAATTTTATATATTATAACTATAATATGCACAATTTGAGAACACACAAATATCTTCTATGCCTCCATTTATTTGAAAATTTAAACCAATATTTCATCTACTTGCAACCTACTTTGTAAAACCAACACATCCTTGCAAGTAGATGGATTTAAAAAAAAATCTACTTGAATGCATATTAAAAATGTGGTTTGTCAATTTTATTTAAGTAAAGTAAAACATTATCCTCACATTACTCATTGAATAAAATAAATTTTTTACTTTCAAAACATCAAAGTTGATTTATGGCTACTTGTCATTTTTAACAAAATGGAACACAAATGTCTACTTTAGCATGTTTATGCCCACATACCAATTAGGCTAATTGCTTAAATACAATGGGTTTGGTTACCAAGATGATCTAGCAAATTGAGATTGATTATAAAAGGGGATGGATTGAAAATCCATGATTTAATTCACATTGAGAAAAAGTATTCATGACCAAAAATAGTGTCACATTTTATTATCATTATAAAGGTGCAAGTAATTATTGTTCATGATTATGTCATATATAATGCATATCAAGTCATTCAAAAATGAAAAAAATGAAGGCATTGATTAAAGTGCTTTAAAATACTTTATATTCATTAGATTCATTCCAAATTGTTCCATGTGTGTTCCCATAATATATTCAAAATATTGTTGAACTTAGAGACATTAAAGACTTGTGACATTAGTAGATTTTTTAACATTCATGAAAATTAAACACTTATTAAGCTTGTTATAATTTCTATTGATGTGATTGCATTCATTAATGTTGTTTAAAAACCATTTTGACCCTACATTGAATACAAGCGTGTAAAAATATTTTTGAATGGTTTAGCACATGTATTGGCCATTCTTGTGAAATATATTTAAATTCATTCTAAAACTTGAAAACAATTGGTGGAGGTTGTGTCATAACCCTAATTTTGGGTTTGTGAGTAAATTAAAACATTACAAAGGGAGTGGGCCAAGAAAGTGCATTGGCTTTCAAGCACATTCTTACAATCATGGGAAAATGAGTCCCAACACTTCCAAGTGGATTTTGATTATGAGGGTTGGAATCTTGCGATGTTTTGAATCTTTGGGACAAGGTTTGGGGACCAAACCTTATTCAAAGTTGGACCTTCCTTAGACCATTGAAAATGTTTCAAAAAAAGTAGATATCTAAAGTTAAGATTTTCCATTTGAAATCTAAAACACAAGTTATGTTGGATCCCACCATGCTAATAGAAGCTAAGTGTGCCCCTTAAGTGATTGATCAATCTAGAATATTCTGAAAAAATAAATTCTTCAAAACTATTAAACTTTTTCTTATATTATTGAATTAATATTTATATTTTATAAAGTCAAAAAATTGTTATTTTCAATTTTTTTATTTCATTTTACAAGTCTTTTAAACATCAAATTAAAACACTTGTTGGGTGCAAAGACATCAAAAGGAGCTAAGGGTACCAAGGTCAAAATCCTTTCCAAGGATTGCATTTGACATGTGGCATTCTAATGTTGATATATTTTCTTAATTTCTGCATTTTTCATACCTAGTTGAAAGTTGTGTGTAAGATATAAATAATTTTTGACTACATTTTGGTCTTATCATTTATATTATGCATCCATGTTTTGAATAACATAAAAATGAATAACTTTTGTCAAAATTCACAATTTTCAAGGTCAAAAGAACGTTTGAAGCAAATGTGCTTAGGTGTGTTTAAAAATGAATTTCACCAATTTTAAGTGCTTTTGATTTTTCAATCATCATTATCAAGATTGTCTTTGATTTTGAGAAGGAACATATGGTGCACAAATTTGATAATTAAAAAATGTTTGGAAAAAACATTAGAAGAAAAAAACCATTTTGCAACTACAAAAATATACTAATCATAGTGAACATTTGTAATTAAAATTCCATTAGTAAAATAAGTTTAGTTGCATGCAACTTATAGTTGAAAATGTTGACTTCATTATGATGTCATCACAACCAAGGGATGAAGTATACAATCAATGAATACATTTCCATCTATTGAGCAATTGTATGTACTTTTGTGACAACTTCTCATCATTTGTGATTAAATATTAAAATAATTTTCACTATGCCAAAACATGGTTTTCATGACTATGAACTTGCAACTATTGTCCAAGTATAGTCATGTAGTCATATTTGGACTTCAATCACTGTCATTATTTGATTACAACCACAATTAAGACTACATGACTATAAATATGACTATAAATTACGACTACACAATTAATAATCATGTTGAATATAGTTGACATTATTTGACCAACTATAAAAAATTTAAATAAATATGAAAATATAACTAAGTTTAGTACAAATTGGCTTACATTTGACCTAGGTTTGGTTTTGGTTTAACCTACTTCAACCTTTACATTTTATTTGATTGAATTTAAACCTTTAGGTTTAACGTCTTCAATTTAACTTCTAAGGTTAATTTTCATTAAATTTAGTTTATAAGTTTAGTTTAAGTAGCTTTGTTTAGTCTATGCATATTTGTTTAACTTAATTTAACAAATAACTTAATCTTTCTCTAATTGTTTTTAGGTAATCCAATCCAACAAAATTTAACCAAAATATACTAAATTAAAATAGTTTAACTTAAATATCTTGAATTAACCAAATTTAACCAAATTTTGGTTACTTTAATTTAAATATCCACATTTTACCAAGTTTTGCTTAAATAATTTAATTTTGTCACATTTTGCCTAAATATTTTAATTTTATCAAACTTTTCCAAGTTTAATCCAATTTACTTCAAATAATCTAGTTTAGCCAAACGTAGCTTAATTTAACCAAGTTTAATTAGGTTTTGCCAAGTTTAACCTAGTTTAACCTAAATAACCTATTTAACCAAGTCTAACATAAATAACAAGTACTTTTTCCAAGTTTCACCTATTATAGCCAAGTTAAACCTAAATAATTTACTTTATTATAAATAATATGCTTTAATTAATTTAACTTAACATAGCCAAGTATCACCAAATATAGCTTGGTTTAACCAAATTTAACCTAAATTAATTAATTACATTTGCTAAAATTTAGTTTAATATAATCAAGTTTACCACAAATAACCTACTTTAACCAAATTTTGTTTAATATAGCTTAGTTTAGCCAAATTCAATTTGATATAGCCAAATATAGCATAATTTAACCAAGTATAGCCAAGTTTAACATAAATAACCTACTTTTGCCAAGTTTAGTTTAGTATAGCCTAATTTAACAAAGTCTAGTTTAGTTTAGCCAAATTTAACCTAATATACCCAAGTATAGCCAATAAATAATTTAGTTTAACCAACTTTAACCTAATATAGCCTAGTTTAGCTAAGTATAGTTTAATACATGCAAGTTTAGTCTAATATAGCCAAGTATAATTTAATATAGTTAATTTTAACCCAATATAACCAAATATAATTTAATATAACCAAGTTCAACCTAATATAGCCAAGTATAGCCTAATATATTCAAGAATAACCAAATATAACCGAATTTAACTAGGTTTAACCTAAATACTTTACTTTTGCCAAGTTTAACCTAATTTAACCTAATTTAATCAAATGTAGTTTAATATAACCAATTTTAACATAATATAGCCAAGTATAGCCAAATAAAATCAAGTTTAACTTAAATAACATACTTTTGCCAAGTTTAGCATAATATAACCAAGTATAACTTAGTTTAGCCAAGTTTAGTTAAGTTAACATTACTCATTACTAACTTACTTTTGCCAAATTTAACCTAATATAATATAGTTTAGCCAATATAGTTTAATATAGCCAAGTTTAGCCTAATATAATCTTGACTATACCCAAATTTAATGAATATAATTTAATTTTATCAAATTTAGCATAATTTAACTTAAATAGCCCTAAGGTAGACTAGGTTGCTAGTGAATACATAATCTCTAATCCTATATTCTAGTCTAAAATCTGAACTGAAATGCCATAAAACTCATGTTAAAAAAATCTACTCATTCAGATCTATTTAGAACTAGTTTTACAATTAAAATCCAATAATGAATGTATGATAGAAAACATCAAAATAACAAACTTTGACTATAGAAACAAAGCTTTTCCAAAAATCCAAGTATTTTTCTCTCATACTCCATTAAAGCTCCATGTTCTACAACAATACAATTGTCTTCATATCTTCTTCTTCTCTAAAGATATTCCTTAACAAAAAAACCACCAATATGTGGAATCTTGGTGAAGCCTATGCAACTAAATACACAAAAACCAATTTTTCACTTTATGTTTCAACATCCCCAGTTTTATTGATTTGTTTTGCAAGAAGAGGATGGATGTGCCTAATTGAATACATACCACACATCACCACCATCCATTATATTGATTATAATTATTGTCAAATGATATGGACCTTTTGTTTGTGGATGTTGGTATCCAATTTATGGTGATAGATATAGAATTTTGATGGTTACTTGAGGGGTGACCACCTATTAAAAAGCAAAAAACTAAAATATCATTATTGAGGCCTAGAGTTTATCTTGTTGGGTGAGCCAAAACCATTGGCGGCATTTTCTTAGGTCACAACCAAAGCTGATGTTATTAATTAAGACCACTTAGGATTTCAAACTCTAATTGTTGAAAATTTTCAATGTGTAGGTAAAGTGTAAGTGCATCATGAATGGACTAAATTAGTGTCAAGATTCAAACTTAAGTCACAATACAAATGGTCCATCACTATTTTCTCAAGAACCTTCCATGATATTGTGTTCAATGATGTTGAATGTTCCACAATGTCCATAATGTTGATGGGTCACTACTTTTGGCGTGCTTGACAATGATAATATTTTTTTCAAGTCTTTATAGTACATGGTCACGTTTAATGACATCACTAGTACAAAAGTGGGGTGTAGTTCATTAGCCTAAATCATTAAGGGACCTTAAAAGTGAAATAAATTCATTACACTTTCGTGACTTCACCCTGGTTAAAGTTATTTCACTATAATATCACTATGTAAACATTGTGTTTCATTACTAGTTGACATAATTCAATATTATAATTTACTATGATGAATAGGTTTATTTTTATGTTGTTGTTTTAAATACCCTGTGCTACTTTATAATATACCCTATATTATTTTAGGTTACTTTAGTTATTTAAACTTATATCTTAAGTTATTATAAGTTATTATACCATAAAATATCATATGTCATTTTACCTTAAGGTATTTTAATTAACTTGTTGTAAGATTTTTATTTTAAGTTATTTAAAATTAAATTATTCAACTAACTTTTGATTATATCTTAAGTTATTTTACTTTAAATTAATATATGTTATTTCAAGTTATACTTTAGGTTATTCAAGGTCATTCTACTTTGTATTACTATATGTTATTTTATCCTAAATATAACAATTTAAAATAATCTAAAATAAAATATAATGACCTAAGGTAAAATAACTTGGAATAACCAATAATAACCATTGATAGAATAGCCACTAATGTCCACTAATAAAATAATCATTAAGAGTTAGTAATAGCCATTAATAGAATAACGATTAATAACCACTAATAAAATAACCATTAATAGCTATTAATAACTATTAATAACCACAACAAAATAACCATTAATAGCTAGCAATAACCATTAATAACCACGATAAAATAACCATTAATAACCACTAATAAAATAACCACTAATAGCCATTAATAACCACTAATAGAAAAACCATTGATAACCACCAATAGAATAACTATTAGTAGCCATTAATATAATTACCATTAATATCCACCAATAGAATAAGTAGGCATTAATAAAATAAACACCAATAGGCAATAATAAAATAACCAACAATAGCCACCAAAAGAATACCCATAAATAGTTTATGGTAATATAACTTAAAATAACCAAAAGTAACCTATGCTGAAATAATTAAAAATAAAAATAAAAATAAAAATAGCCATAAATAGCCGAAAATAATGTAGGGTGAAATAACTTAAAATAATGAAAAGTAACTTAGAATACTTGAATATAGCCTAACATAAGTAATATTATTATATTAGCAAAAAAATTATCCATTTATTTTTTTAAAATTTTCAAAAAAATGGTCATTGAAATGTTATTGAATAATGATATTAAAAAATATTTTTTTCAAATGATTTTACAATTTCAAAAGGAAATAAATGTAATTATGTACATTATTTTAAAAAAAATTAAATTAAATTTTAATCATTTCATTTGGACAAAATCTCAATTAGATATGAATTTTAAAAGTTTATGTTTTTGTAATGTTTAAATAAAATACTTGATAAATAGAATGTAATGTGGCACATTATCACAATAAATGTGATGGCTTGATAGTAAGGGTGTTTGCTTCCATCCTAGAGGTCAAAGGATCAAACCTCACAAATGGTGTGTTTGTGATTAATAGTGGTAAGTTGATCAAATATTCTTTTATGTAATTCCTTAAAGTAGGTGTTTACTTAGGTTGATTACATGGCCTAGGCTTATGTATTTAGGTTAACATAAGTAATGACACGTGTCAAATAATTCATAGGCTGAAAATGATGAAATTATCAATAATATTAAATATTAAATAATTTAAATTTAATTGATTTCTATGCTGCTTAGTTAATTAATTAGCAAGTGAAATGGCTTGGTAAATTTGTATTTCACTTGAAAATAACCTTGTTTCATTAGGTATTAGTGAACTAATTCATTGTCCATAACAACTAATCCTCGTTCACCAAGGGGTTGACCAATTTCACCTTGGTAAAAATGTCCAAATTCACTCAAAATCTAGTGAAACCTATGGTCAACTAGGATGCATTTTGGTGTAATGCATGGACATGGAATGCATGCTTATCACTAATGTAAGTTGTAAAATACATGGGGATGGCAAGTGGCCATCAAAAGAGGCTTATGCTTGCACACAAAATAATAAGCTTGCACTTGATGATTGTTAATTAGGTGTTTAAAAAAGACCAATAAAATATTAATAGCAAATGTATGGCTAGTTGCAAATTGAAATCCTTCATGCACACAGTTATGGGTAGACAAAGGGGCCTTAAAAGAGTGGTTTGTAGTGTTACTATTCATGTTTTTCCGTTCATGAGAAAATGAAGCAATATCCAAATGTATCTAAACTTAGTTTGGACAAACTTAGGACCATTATTTTCTTGTCCATTGTGATAATGGCTTTCTTTCCTTCTTTAACCAAGTTGTAGTTTTTAATTAAATTTATAAGGGATTTTTTTTTAAAACTAAAAAATCTTTTGAATGCTTTCATTTTAGGTATTTTCCAAATCCAAATTGTAGCATATGGGGTTGAATTGGAATCAATCTAGATAGATGGGCATACTAACAATGTTTTTTGAAGGAATATGGGTGCCTTTTGATGAAATTTTGCCAATTAAAAAAGACTACATAGCAAGCTATTATGGTGCCACTTCAATGGTTGAAAATTAAAACAAGGCATTGAGTTGGTGCCTTGCTTAGGGGTGAAAACATGAGTAGGGGGACTATTTGGATTGTCACATTTGTAATTATTTTGGATTACATACAAATGTAAAATTTTAAGTCATATCCAAAATTAACATTATCAAATTTTTATTATTCATGTTGTCATAGACTTTAATGGGAATCATCATAAAAATTTTGGATGAATTCTAAAAAGATTATGGACTCATAATGGACTTTTGAAATGATAACACTATGCTTGTCACACAGAAAAAATGAAGAATGTGGATTCAAAAAATACATCAAAGCAGTGTCAAAAAATAAAAATAAAATAAAGCATCATCAAATGAAAAATTGATTAATGAAGTGCATTAAAATTTTCCTAATATTTTTTTATTTTATTTATTTATTTTTCTTTGGGAGTCCATTTCACATTAAATTTTTAAATCTTTTGCATGGATTTTTTGGTCAATCACATGTTTAGGGATATTCATAGGTTGGCTTATTAATATTTATGATTAAAAGCATAGGATATAATTATAGGATATGGTTTGATAATTGTTAAAATTACAAAAAAATTTCTAGTGTTAGATTATGGACTTTCAAATGCCACTTTTGAGACACCTAACCATGCTTTTGCCCTTAGGTCTAAAGGTTGATTTTGTCATGGAAATAATTTTGTGTAGATGACAACTGATGTGGAATATTAAGGTGTGTGAATGATTTAAAATGCTTCTTGTTTCAATTCCACTACATTACAGTTGATTTATGCTTTGATGAGAACATTTTTTTTTGTTGAAAATTGATCATAGAGTCTTGAAGTTGTTTGAAAATTATGGTGAAATGTTAGTAAATTCAAATTAATATTGAAAATAATTTGCTTTACAATTACTAGCTTTGGTTAATCAATTTTTAAGTAGTTGAATGGATATTAAGTGTGTAGATTTTCAAGTAACTTCTATAGGTCTTTTTTTATAAGTTTAAGTTTTATGCATTATATTATAGAGCTATTACTCACCTTTCTTATGATCTTTAAATTCTTGTTTTTACAAAATGATCTTCATTTGGTTTCTTCACTTTGAATTTGACATGAATGGCAAGAAATTTGTTGAAGTCATTACATTTCTATAGATGTTGGTCAACAATTAATATTTGTGTATTATATCAAGGCATCCACCTAAAAGGTGTGAGGGAATATCCTTGAAATTTCTTCTACTTATAAGGAAGTGGAAGTCCAAGGACAAGAAGATTAATCTCCTTTAATTAGGGTTACATGGATTCTTCTAATTATGCTTTTTGTATGTTTCATCAATTTCATACAATGTTCATGTTTCTCTCTTAATAAAGCTTTAAATTTGTGAGAATGTCTAAAAACATCTCTCAAGAGTGTTGTGTAATATTCGACTTTGATTTCGTTTGCTTGCACTTATTCTTTTACAAAATGTACTTTTATATGAATATGTTTACTCCTTGTATGAAACTTAAGATTTTCATCAAAAGCAATAGCACTTTGATCATTTGAAAAAATATGAATAGGGTTTCCTTGTTTTTGACCCAAACTTGCAAGTAATCTTCTTAGCCATGTTGCTTATGTTAAAGTTCAAGACAAGGCCATATATTAAAATTAAGTGTTTGACAAAGCTATTGCCCTCTATTTCTTACTTGTCCAACTTACAACTACATTAATAAGATGAAAGAAGTATCCTAAAATGGATCTCCTTGTGGCAACATCTCCTACCCAATTAGCATTGGAATAGGCTTGTAATAGAATAGGTTTGTTGGTTTTTCTATGCACTAGCTTATTGTACATTTTTCCTTTCAAATATATCATTAATTTTTTAACTGCAAGCTAATGTTTGATAAATATTGGGCAATTAAGATGACAACATATGCAATGTTAGGTTGTGTGTTGACCATAGCATGCATCAAGCTACCAATTGCATTTTGGTAAGGATTGTTCACCATCTTTGTTTTTTCCTCTTTAGTTTGAAGTGAATCATCTTTGTTCAATTTTAATAGAACTTCCATTAGTGTGATTATTGAATTATAGGATTACATACTATATTTCTGTAATATTTTTTCTCCATGTATCTTTGTTAATTAATTGATAGGATTCGAAGCTCCTTATCATAAAGGATTTTCATTTTCAAACAAAAATGGAAAGATTTTAAGTACATCATTTCAAATTCCTTTGAATGATATTTCTTAATATTTTCCATTAAATTTTCATTTTTAATGCTCAAAAGTATGGAATCATCCACATATACATCAATCATCATTAAGGTGTAGTCATAATAACACATACCAAAGCAAGTGTAAAACTTGCTTGGTTTTTTCATGTTTTAAAGTCACAATTTAATTTGATGTTGAAATTGTAAGATTTTTATATATAGTTGTATTTTTAATATATCATGGGAACATGTGAATTATTCGAAATTAATCCAATGAGTAAAAAATTAACAAAAACACTCAAGCATTGTAACGCTTGTTTTTATATAATGAAAGGACTTGTAAATGGATTTGAATTTTTTTGAAAATGACATTTTTGGCCAAATTTTTAACATAAACCTTAATAAAATAGTATGAGGAAAATTTTTAATTTTAAAAAAATCAAGGATATTCTAGGAATATTTTAAGAATGTTTTCTAAAAAATAACCACAAAAGCAATAAAAAAACAATAAAAAAATAGTCAAAAAGTAGGTAGGTTTGGCTTGTGTTGTCCCATTTACACCCATCATGCTCCTTCCTTCAAACTTAATGTAAACATTACAGTTTATTTCATTATTATGAAAATTATTAAAGATAAGAAAAAGAATCTAAACGTTGGTACCACTGTTGGGGTGATTGTTTTAGACCATATAGGGCCTTTTCTAACATATAAACCAACCTTGAACTATTGTGTTCAATGAAATAGTCCTTCAAGTATTTCCATGTAAATATTTTCCTCAAAAGTGCATTCACAATTGGGGTATTGTATGAATGTTTTGAAATGCTAAACAATGAAAAGGGGATATGTCTATTTAAGCTTTCAACTAATAAATGTTATAATGAATGATTCAAATCAATTGAACAAATTTTAAATGTCATGTTCAAATATAACTAAAAAGGAATGCAAGACTACTTTGACATTCTAAAATGATATACTTTTATTTGGAGTGCCAAAACCCTAATAAAAACATCAAATAAGTTTTTGTTTATTGCACCCATGTCGCTTTTACTTCTTTCCAAACCTTTGGAATGTAGATTTGTAATTAACCAAATTAATTTGGTTGTCCTTATCAATGCATCCATTTTATGAAAAAATCCAAGATTATAACATCAATTCCAAAAAATTTGTTGATTTATCATATTGAAAATTTGTGTCATTAGATAGAACATATTTTATTCTATTTGTGATCAAAATATGGAGCAATTTGAATAAATATTACTAGTTTTGTTAAGTCTTTTTTAATAAAATTGCATAGTTTAAGACATGGTTCCTAAGCCATCTTTTAGAACACTTAAGGACATGTTTTAACCATCCAAATCACAAAAAATCACCACCATTTTAATCAAGAAGTATGTGATTATCTAATGAAAAAAAATCTACCAAATATAGATTATTTCATAAATGTAATAGTCATTCAAAATAGTGTCTGGGGAGTGATTTTGGGCCAAGACATTCCTTTGGTGTACCCCTACCATGAATGTACCCTCAAGTTGGCCATTTTGAAAAGTTGTTTTTACGTCCATCTATTGAATGCTTAAGCTATGACGTACTACAACTTGGTTAATAACACTTGAATTGAAGCAAGTTTCACAATTAAAGAGAGTGTTTGTTGATAATCATTGCCTTCTTATTGAGTATACCTTTTTGTAAAAGCCAATCTTGCTTTGAATTTTGCAATTATACGAAATTTTGCATAAACTTGACTTTAAGTATCCACTTGCAGCCTATTACATTTTGATTTGGAGGTAATGTTGTCAAGTTCTAAGTATTATTCTTTTTCAATGAATTTAATTATTCATTTACTTATTTTTTCCAATGGCTAGCTTCAACTCTTGATATCGCTTTTTGTATAGTGGTTGGTTCTTTTAGATTGATTTTGAATAAATAGTTTTTAAATAAGTTTTCTTTTAAATGTAAATCTCATTTCAATTGTTTCAATTAACCTTAAAGGTTGTCTTCCCTATTCACCTCTCTTATTGGACGGGTTGAAAGTCTATAACAAATTTTGCAAAATGTTTTTGATTCTTGTACTAGATTCTTTAATGAGGTGTTTCCTTTATTTTCTTTTACAACAACACTATTTTGTTTAATAAAATGTACAAGGCTACGAAGAAATTTTGATGATTCAAGTGGTGAAATCTTTACTCCATCTCCAAGATTTAGAAGAGATATTTCATGCATTATTGTTTGAATGCTCATTGATTAAAAGAATTTTTAAAAGAAAATTATTTTAAAAAATATGGTTCAATTTATAACTTATTCTCTTCAATGAAATCATCTTTTCCATCTACTCCAAGTATGATGATTGTCATCCTATTTTTCTTGGAATATGACTTTTTTCAATATGACAATAGATCTATTACATTTTTTCATCAAGTTATAACCTTTATTTTCTTCATTATATCCTAAAGATGTGTTATTTAGATTTATAATCTAACTTTAAAAAAAATTCTACTAGGACTAAAGCAAAGGCAATGCAACCAAATGCTTTTAAGTGAAATACATCTAATTTACACCTATTCACAATTCATATGGAGACAAATAATCTATTGTTTTATTATATTGTTTGTTTTGAAGGTAAGCAATTGTAAGTAATGCCTCCCTTCAAAAAGCTTTCAAAACTTCAACATCATATACCATAATCAAGATGACTTCCACAATAATTCAATTTTTCCATTTTGAAACACCATTATGATGTGGTGTTATGGTATAAAAATTATCTTGAGATGCCATTCACTTGACAAAACTTGTTGATGTCAATAGACAATGTATATTCACCTCCATTATCACTTTTCAATTTGTTTGAATTTTTTTTCCCATTTTATTTTCAACCATATTAACTTTGTATTCCTAAAAAGTGGAAAAAACTTATGACTTGTTCCATAATAGGTAGACAATTGTATATTTGGAATATTCATTAATGAAGGTGATGAAATATTTAAAACCCATGTGGGTTGTTGATTGCATTGGACCACATATATCTAAATTTACCAATTCAAGAAATATGGTTGCTCTAGTCACTCGTTGAGGGAATAATTCCTTACATTCCTTTCTTGCATTGCATGATTTGCGAAACTAGAAAGATTTGGTATCATTTAGATTAAATAGTCTAATTGGAATGTGTTTATAAACCATAGTTTGTAAACATCCTTGACTTATATGGCCCATCCTTTCATGCCATACATTAGCACTTTTATTTGAACTTGTAGCATTAACGAATTCACTTCATTTGGCACATGGGTAAAAACACACTACACCCCCCAAAAATTGTAATCACAAATATTGTATTTCTACATTTGGTTTTTTTGTGTAAGTATACACATCACATCTTGGATTAGTTTTGTTTGTTTGAAATATATTGGATTAGATTTAGATTTAAAACAATCAATTAAAAAAATTCAACAAAAATTGGTGAATTTCAACATATGAAGTATATTTGTGACGAAATAATATTCGTCACGAAGTATGAAAAATTGCATACATACTTCAAAACTAAGGTTGTGGGTGGAATTTATTCGTGAATTTTTTTGTGGTCAATGATATTGATATACATCAATTGAATCTAAGGCCATTTAAAAGTTTAAAATTCTTGGTTGAAAATTCATTAAAAAATGTGGTTTTTTCATTTCTTTTAGCAACAAAGGTAAAATAAATTATGTATTTAAAGAAAAACCAATACCAAATGAAAGAGAAATAGATTTTATAGTTAGGCATTCGATTTTTTTTACAAATTTCTTTTGTTTAGTAATGTGTTATGAATCACAAACATGAGGCCTTATGGTTGACGAAAAACTACACATTATATATCTTGTGTACATTGATTTTATTCAATCCTCGGATGGAGATTAATCTTGATCAAAATGAAATTTGAATTCCAAAATGTTGTTGTGCACATTCTAGGGTTTTTTGTTTATGTATAGGATTGTCAAATGATGCCATCAAAATTTAAACTTATTGGATACTATGATACTAATTTTACATCACCTTTTTGGGTGAAAATTGGTTCACTTGTAATGTGCTTTCATGCACATTTGAGATTCTTAATTTATATAAGTCATTTTCCTTGATTCACAAGGTTGCTATCAATTAACCATATTTTCAAAGTAAACAATACAAGTGTTCCTTCTCTTATGGTTTAAACTTTCCACCAGATTCAACAAACTATTTTACTAAATTTTTTTTTAGAATGAAGACATGTAGTACATCAGGTACTTCCCATATTTGTCCATTTAGGAAGCCAATTGAAACATTCCCCTTTCCCATTATTTCATGGGCCAAATTGTCATCCAAATACACAAATTGTTTTTTTAAACATTTTGTATAAATGACAAAATATTTGGGATAAAATGCCATGTGTTTTGTTGCATTTGAGTCAATCAGCCATAAATTAACTCCTTTTGTTTTTGCAACTAGGGTAGTTACATACAACTTTGTTGTACTTGCTACATTTTTTTTCTCACATTCTAAAGCAACAATTATCTTATTAATAGAAATTATTTTTGTCTTATATTTTGATCCCCATCAATATTAATGAATCAAAATAAGTTAAATAATTTATAAGTACCATATTTTCAACCATTACAATTCTATATTCCATCAATCTTAGATCCATTTTGTGTTTTTGTACATGGTTTAAAATGACTATGTAAAGGAATACAAAAAAGGGGGACACCATGATAATATTTTGGTACTCTTTAAAGAATTTAGACCCTTTCAGTTTTAGTTCTTGTAAACAATGTAGCTACAATATCAGATGAAAAATTGAGACTTTTCATAAGAATCTCCTTTTGCAAAACACATATGTAATGAAGGTCTGCAATTTCATGTTGGGTTGCCCTCTACTTGGGCCAAAACACATATGCAATGAGGGTCTGCAAGTATGTACAACTTGTGCCCTTAATGTTGGTGGAGGAATACTTAGTCTGACCAATTGTTCATCCCTTATTTGAGAAAGTTTTTCAACTTTTAGTATTAACTTCATTCTATTTTCTAGGGATGAAAATAGGTGTCATCAAATTTTGTAACATTTTAGAGATCAGTTATTTTGAATTGAAACATTTTTATCTGTCTTTTTATCAATTCTTAGGATTTGAAGAACCATTTCTAATATGATATATTAGTACCTTAAGAATGAACATGAGTGAAAGCTTAACATGATGGAAATACAATTAGTCATCTTTACTGCAATTTTGCCAAAATATTTATGTGTTTCAATATGAGAAGGTGTAACCTCTTTGAACAATCGTGTTCCTTCAATATTCAATAGCCATGGACCTGACTCCTGAGCCGAACAAATGAACATAAAACTTGGATGTCAAAATGAAGATAGATCAATTGAAGATTACAAAATGATATTTTGGTGCAAAAGAATCTTTAGTCAACTTTCAGTACAATGAGATCATAATACACTTCTATCTACATGATTAGAACAAAATGCATGTAATTCTTGATAAATGATCGTGGTCATCATCAGCAATGAATTTATCATGCACCCTATGTAAAATAACAAAACAAAGTTCAATGTTCACTCAGTTGCCCACCATGCACACAGACAATTGAATAACTCCTCTTTTAGACTATTGGGTCCTTCTCCAAATCTCAAATCAAATCTACAAACTTAGTGAATAAGTTTATAAGGCCGCATCATGTCATTATCCTCATGGTCAAGAATATGACAATGAAATACATAGCCTGGGCCCAACGTGGGATCAAAAGGAAATCGTCTTCCATCAGAGGTTTGAAAACGAATACCATAGCGAGTCACAAAGTTTGGCCATACTATTGCTGTGTCCTTGAACCCAGTATGATATATTTTTGGTGGAATTGGCGGTCCAGTAAAACAAGTCCCAGGCTTTGAAAATCCCACTTTTATGTTGCAACTACCATTGAGGTACCTGTTCATTAGCACATTAAGCTTCTAGCATCAGTATGGACTGAACACTAAACACACAATCACCATACAAAAACAACAACCTTGTACATTTCTCTTCTCATGAACTGGCTTACCATCTCATAATGAACTTGCAAGCAGGCATTGCATTTTTTGGAACAACACTGTACAGGGTGGACCAGTACCGGAGGGCTTCCCGCTAGCTAGTAAGAGGAGAAATTCCCAACAGAAAGTGTATTCCAAAGCCACAATAATTTTGGTTCAAATTTCCCCCTTCCCCCTCACCAGGGTTTTTCTTTTTCATTTTCGTGGTGTAAAAAACTTGGAGAAGTTTTGAGAAAAAGAAAAAGTAAAGTAAAATTTACAGTGGAGGAAAAAAAAAATTCCAAAAATTTCCCAATTCTTTTTTCAAGAAAATGACAAAATTTGGGGTGAGGGGGGGTGGGGACTAGCCCTCACTCTTTTGCAGCAAGGAGTGAGGGGGTTAAAAAACTATTATAATAGATCTCTGAAATATAGAAAAATCAATTCAACACACCTATTGTCAACGCATAACAACCATACACTTAAGTTGGATAATTGAACTAAATCAATGGGGGTAATAGGGGCCTAATAATATGGCAGGAAAATTAGTAGACTTTGTGCACCTTCTACATGGGAATTTAAATGCTAAGGGAAAGGAACCTTAATTGCAACTTCAGGTTGGGAATGCGATGGTAATGGAACTTGCAACTGGACCTTTGAAAGGTGACCTTGGTGCTAGACTTATGGAAAGGCAGCCTTACCCGTTTTCGTCGAAGGGCTGCAGGTTCAGAACCTTGAACTGGATGAGATGAACGTGAATGGGGTGGGCATCCGGTGTTGTATTGATCCATTCCCAAACCTCCACGGCGCCTTCACGAGGGAAGTCGACCACGGGATCTCGCCACGTTCGGTTCTCTATTAGCGAGACGATCGGGTTGTCGTTTGCGTCGTCGAACTCTTGGAGACTCATATAGCGATGCAATGCGTTTGTGTACTTGATCTTCTGGACAGTTCTCGCAGACTCTACATATTGTAACGCATGTCGTAGATCAGAATTGCTTGGGCCCCGGGCTTGTCTGGAATTGAGCCAGGCGGTCACTTGGAATTTCAGCACACTTCGCGTCTGTGGTGGACTGAAGCTATCCGTGCCGTCCGGAAATGGAGCTGGCCCCGAATTGTTGATGTAAACCACATCTCCTGGTTTCAGCTTCGAGAAGTCGATGAGAAGGTCCAGCCGCTCTGCCGGAGCCACTAGAACTGATTTTAATATCTGGGGTTTGGTCTCTAAGTAACCTCCGTCGGTTCCAATTTTGTGGAAGCGCAAAGACGGTTCACTCAGCGACAAGTTGAAGAAGCGTGCGTTGGCAGAGTTAAGTATGCGGAGTCTGTAGACACGGGGGTACACCTCGAGATAAGGCCACGCTTTCCCGTTCACGAGGATGGTGTCGCCAAAGTACTCAGGACACCAAGTGGGATGAATAGTTGCGTTATCGCCGATGTTGGGAAAATTGATGGACCCGTTTGCCCAGAACTGCCAGTCCCTGAGTACGAAAGGGATTTCGTACTCTCCGTAGGGGAAAAGCTTCGTCAGTTTGTCCTTAGGCGATCGCACAAAGTACAGACCCGTCAGACCTGCTAACACGTTCAGGCGAGTGATGCCCACTACGTGATCGTGGTACCAAAGCAGCGCTGGTCTTTGACTGTTGGGGTATGAGTAGTGTTGTGTCGCGTACGTGTATCCATGTTCTCCCTTTGGAGTCCACCAAGCATCGGGATGGCCATCGTAGATGCTCTCAGTCTCAGCGCCATGTAAATGAACCACGATCGGGACTCCACCGTGTTTCGGGCGTGCCCAATTGATGCTTGTATCCACAGGAAGAAAGTGCTCGTCGTCCGGGATGTGGTTCTCCCAATGTATCCTTGCTTTTACATCCAACGTGGCTTCAAACGTAGGTCCTGGAAACACAGCAGTTTCTCGACTCTCGCCATATGCATACAGGGTTGTAGGAGGCAGATCCCTGTGCAGCTTCTGCAATGGATATATAATGCGCAGGCAACAATATAAGTACGTGGACAGATAAAGAATCCAAGGAGCCACATATAACAAAGATCTTTCACTATCGTTTAGCGTTGTACGGCGTTGACAATAGCTACGAAATGTAAGCGTCCAGATTGAAGTCTCGACAGTTTCAAGGAATGATCGGAGTCGCCATAATTTCAAGGAACGCTGGTTTCAAATAGGATCCAGACTTTCTTCGTCTTTATCAAGTCTTGCCGTCAAGATTCAATGAACAGCTGATCTTGAATTCAAAGCCAATAAAAGACATTTTGGGTAAATACTGGGTCTACTGCGCTCTGCACTTTTCTTCTTCTCTGACAGTTCAGTTCCTTTCTTTTCCTTGCTCTACTTCAGTTAGTTCTAAATATCCCTCCTTGTCCTCGCTTGTGAAATTTACTGTGCACGTGATGAGATTGAACAAGCAGTCGGGCATTGAATCACATGCGGGGTCAGATATAACTTATAAGAGAGATGGAGAGATATAATTAGAGCTGCTTATGGAAAATCTACTGGAAACTAATAATTGTCATGCTGCGAGCTGGGACAATGATGGTAATTATAACGACTGTTGCTCTGATTCTATTGCATCATGGAGCATTAGCAAACTGATGAATCATCAGAGCTCAATATATTGAAAAGTTTAGACCCGAGAGAGAGAACTGAATACCTGCTTTATCTTCCAGGCACCGATGCTGATCTCAGTTGTATTGACAGGAATTTGATATGGGATGGGAAGCTTATCAACAAATTGGGTCAGCGTCGGCGAGGGTGTCAGAGCCTGACAAAACGAATCTTCAGCTTCCACGCCGCTGGGAAGCTCCCAGCAGAATGCAAAAAAGCAGGAACTAACCAAAATTAGTCGTAAACAGTCGAGGCAACTCCAGGAAGTACTCATGACTACCGCTGCATTGAATCTAGCACTCCTAGTCCTTCTGTTGTAGAACTCATGATTAGGCACCATCATTAACCAGTGAGAGCTTCTCTTCCCGTCCGAGTACGACGTTGAGCACAACTCATGTATGTGATCACGGACGTGCTTGAAACTCGTCAAATAACAGCCAACACACTCTGAATATAGTCACAGACCAAAAAAAGAGCCGTATCAATTCTCCTGTACGATCGAGCTACAGCTTTCGCTGAGCGCAATGAACCAGTCAGGCGGATAGCGGGAGACCGAGTTTGAAATGAAAAGGTTCAGTAACTCGAACCGTCATTTATTTCCGAGACCGGCAGTGAGAAGCACAATTGGTGGCCCACGCGCGCAAATGCTGTTTTCTATCCAGATCAGATGACGAGTCTCATTAAGGGTCCCTTTCCATTAGGCTGCTGTGATCACAGTTACATAGTGCGCTGTAAATTTAGAGTACTATAGTACTAGTTACATGTCTTGGTTGCAAAATTATATGCTAATGATGCCCAAATCGGCGGTTTCTCGATACGAGCCAGAATCCTTGGGGTGCTGGACATCCCAGATTCCCTGCGCCAAATCTGTGCACGTCAACGCGTGAGCTGGATTTCAACCACCTAATGGTGTCCTTGCAAGTGTCTTGCAGCTGCTGCGGGGGCAGTTGCACTGCTTATTGATTTCTTCCCTGCTTCTTTGTTGTTGCTTCAACCGTGTGCGCGCGCGCTCTGGTCAAAATTTCTCTAGCGTCACTCCACCCTCAAGCAACTGAGACAAGTCTGGCTTCATCCAAGTATCTAGACTTACTTACTTACTTACTTACAATTTAGCGTCATTAAGTGGGCCAAACAGCGCCCGGGCCAGAGCCCAATTGACGTTATGTCTGATGAAGCAATTCAGATCTAACAGTTTGACATTGTACTTAAGTACCTGGAATCCAGGATGACGACTTTTAGTTTCACCGGAGGAAGTTGCTTGAATCTTTTCATTTGACTAATTGTAAACATTTAGGAAATAAATTAACCTTGTCTCCCCCCCCCCCCCAAAAAAAAAAATTATTCTTGCCTTTAACATTTTTTACCCTTTGTTTTTTTTTTTTTTTTATTTTTTTTTTGGTGTTTTAAACCTTTTTGCTTCCCCCCTTTATGG
>Ga0116227_10002471_pt1 | contig 41920 bp, 22 predicted proteins | sample S1TSphgellanicum_FD_89693 | JGI IMG/M metagenome (GOLD analysis project Ga0116227, IMG submission 89693) | Host-associated microbial communities from peat moss isolated from Minnesota, USA - S1T2_Fb - Sphagnum magellanicum MG | ecosystem: Host-associated > Plants > Peat moss > Unclassified... | reverse complement strand
TTTCGTGTTTTGTTTTGTTTCTCCCCTTGTCTGGTTCTTTCTGTGGCTTCCTGAAGAAGTGTTAACCTTGCTGTCTTCTTCTTCATCGTGAGAATGGAGATTTCTCTATTCTTATGAAAGATACTAGTAAGCAGACACAGGCAGCATAGCAACAGAGCACTTAACACTTATGCTTCAATGGTACTTCTGATTCATGTGCCTTCCATGTCTCAACTGGGTATTTGAAGGAATCATAAATGATCATTTTCTCACCTCACTTGTCTTGACTATGGCATTGAGTCTTTTATCAATAGAGACGAGCATGCTCAGACACTGATGCTGATGGAGCATCACTTGGGGCATAGAGTATTCATTTTCTAATTCCTTTGCTTATGACAAAAAAATCAGGCAATTATTGCTAGTGCCTTTGCCAAACAGCAATACAAGCATGTTAAGGAGGCATCTTTTCGGGTCCTACAGGTGATGTCTTCAATACTTGCTTGCATATGTGTACTTCTGGTAATCAACAGTGCTAGCTGACATCATATCTGAGTCTTCTTATAACATCTGGAATGTAGTAGAAACTCAGGACACAGATTTTTATTTTATTTTTTGTCCTTAGCTCTGAGCAGATTACTATGTACTTACCTACACCCCACTGTTAGGGGGTGATAAAGTCAGGCAGGAGTACAGGCAGCTAGTCATTGTATTCGTTTTGATTGGATCCAACAGTTACAATCAAAGTACTTTTATGTAGTTGTCCCTGCAATTGCATTGATGCATATTCTAGTCAGCTATAGTTTATTCATATCCATTCTCAGACTCTACTTGTTCTTTGCTTGTAAGTAATGCAGTGCTTCTCCAATGTATGTCATTGATACAGTGGGTCATCATCTTTTCTGGATGTTACTTGAAGGGACCCCACTTGATTTACATATCAGAGTTCTTGTTACTAGGGTAGGATGAGATCATGCAAACTTGTTTTGAAGGACCCTGGAATCTGGTTGTGCAGATTGGACTCTTATTTGGGATATTCATGGCTCTACTCTTGGGGCTGGGGATGCCTGCTGTCTCCAGATTGTTTAGCGCAGATGCTGGCGTTTTGCTTGTCATGTCAAACCTCATTCCAGTATGTTGTTGCTCCTGCTCTATCCATTCTCAAGATTCAGTTTTGTCCTGATATTCTGATGTCATTATGCAATGTTTTCAACGTTCAAATGGGCAGTATGGTGCTGAATATTCAGATGTCAATTCAGAGTTCTAATGGTGTCCCCTGCACAAGCATTTTGATTGTCACTATTGTCTTTTTTTATTAACTATCGCTCTTTAGTGCTACCCAACATCATGACTGAGTCTCCCTGTCGCTCTGGAAATGCAATAGAAATTCAAGACCCAGATTTTGTATAATGATTTACCCAAAAATTTTGGCAGATTTATAATGTATTTATTTACACCCACTGTCCAGAGCTGATGAAGTTAGTGGGTAGTCATGGCAGCTCATCAATGCTATTTGTGATGAATGTGAAGGTCTGACACTTTTTGAGCAATTCTCATAAGGTTATGACTGCACTTATTGTCATTGTACCTTCAAAAGTGTTGTTCTGAAGTTTTCTCTGCAATCCTATAGATATGATTTGTAGTGCACTCCACTCATCAGTTCTTGACAAAGTCAGTGGGAGTCCTAGCATTTGGCTAATGTTAGGCCAGCTTGGAAGTTGAAATGGATATATGTTTTACTAGGCATCTAAGCTGCTTGCAAGACTCTTGCAACTTATTGATTCAGATGAGGGTTCTTGTTGGTCTTTTCTTTTCCCTGTATTCTTGCATCCTTGTTCTCCTTTATATTGTCCATGAGTTTGACTTGTCTTTCAGTAAGGTTGTATTGTGCTCACTTTTTGGCTGAGGTGCTTTATGTATATTATTTTGCAGCCGCATTGAAGGTTGAAGATCATTTTAACTTTTATTCTTTCTTGCAGTTTGTGGCTGCTACACAACCAATCAATTCTTTGGCCTTTGTTTTTGATGGTCTTCACTATGGAGCTTCAGACTTTGCATATGCAGCTTATTCTATGGTGCGTAAGCATGAACTTTTCTGTAACCTTGTCATTTCCTCCTGACCAGTATATGAGAGTGAAAGAATGTCTACAGACATGTGGGATTTTTTCGTGAATTTGATTTGGGTTGAATCTAGCATCTCGGAGGCCAAACAAACCAGGAGAGTTTATTTGTATCTGGAATTCAGTGTGAAAACCCAATGGAAGGTCACTACAGAAAAGGTGAAAGATGCAAGAAAAGGCTGTCTATGTAGCCCACAGAAACAACACCTGAATACAGTGGCCAAAATTCTCAGGATCCTGAAATCCTGACTTATTTAAATCGGAGTTCTGTGACCTCGTGTGATGTCAAGTCCTTGGTGGAGAGGATCAAAGGACTTGACATCACATAGGGGACTATGAAGCACTAACGGTAGAAAGATCTCCCTGTAAGTGAGTTTATGGAAAAAGGAGAGTGCTGAAGGATGATGAGCAGTTGAGAAATGTATTGACAGTATATTTTGTTGGTTGTTGTGAAGATGCTCCTCTCTGTACCATCAGCTGCATTTTTGCTGATATTTCCACACTTATGGGGCCTAATGGCAGTATGGGTGGGTCTAGCACTCTTTATGAGCCTTCGCCTAACAGTTGGGATTTGGAGGTATGTGCTAATCTTTCTGCAACATTCTAGGCTTCTTGTCTGGATCTCTTTGGATGTTTACTTTGTGAGTAGAAGGATTGATTGCTATGCCCTTCAGATCTTGTTGAGTAGAAATTGCTCTTAGGAACAGCAACCTTCTTAATGCTCACTGATGTGCACTATGCAAAATATGTAGGGTTGGCACTGCTGCGGGACCTTGGAAATTTCTGAGAGACAACACTGAATTCGATGAACCTGCAGTGTGAAGATTCTTTCCTGGTGTGTAGAGTAGATTACACTCAGTGTTGAGGTGAATACCAGGGCTTGGCAAACTTTGCATAACCATTTAATGTGCTTGCTCAGGCCCCAAGGATCAACGCCCTTGTACACTTATCACCAACTCCCTTGCCCATTCACATGTGAGGAACCATTCTTGATCCAGTAACCAATTTTTTGTGTACCATAACTTACATGTTGCACTCGTCATATGTGGTACTCATTTATCAAACCAGTTTTGCAGGAGCCTGTTACTAGAATTCTACTTTCTAACCTGGTGTTGTAGACAGTCTATTGGCTGTTGGAAGATATCTTTGTATTTGATCTTTCAGAAGATAATCAGTTTCTTCTCAGAATTGTGAAGATCTGCATGAAACATTCTTTCTTATTTGAAGAGCCATTTGTTAGGCACAATAACCAACAGGACCCTAAATTTTCAGCATCAACAAAGAAGCTGAACATCTGGTTCTGGTTTTTTGAAACTTTCGAGCATCAAAGGACCTCTGATTCTGGTTTTAGTTTTGTAGAATGTTACAAAATGTTTCTTCCTTAAAAACATAAGATATGTACCCTTCTACTGTGGAAACCTTGGGGATGGGTTTCTCCAAATTCACTGAGAAATCTTTGGTGGTACTTGGCAAGTGATGTCAAGAAATGGTAGAATTTTTCTAGTGTATTTGGAGGGTGCTTTACTAGAAGTAAAATTTATACTCTGACAAAGGATGTACCTCAGGCAGAAAGTTTCTCCAAAATAAAATTACAATAACTTTTTTATTATAAATTAAGATTTGTTTTGAGCTCAAAACATTAAGAATTAAAGTAGCAATTCAAGCATTTGTATTCCTCTTCCTTTCTTGGTCTGTTTATGGATATTTATATTTTACTAGAGTGTTTTTCTATATATGTACTTTGTTGAAAGAAATTAAAATAACAAATATGAATAATTCAAGCATTCACATTTCTCTTGTTTCTTGCTCCATTTTGGATATTTATTAGGGTATGGTTTGTTGATAATCGTTTTATGATGTAAAGCTAAAAAAGTGTGATGATAAGTAAAGGAACTCATGATTTGACACTGCATTTTTAGAAATTATTTGCAAAACACAAGTTTTTCTTAAGAAGCACATATAAGATTTAATCATTTATTTTAATTGATTAAAATTTAAGGTTTTTCCCCAACAATTTTGTTTTGAGTGAAATGTCGCCACTTGATGAAAAGAAAAATGGCAGTGCCAATCCAACAAATTCGCCATATTTTGAGGAAAACATAACTGAATTGCCATATTTAGATAACAAGTACTTGCATGTTGCCAACAAATTATAGGGATTCAATTTTTTCTAATGTTGTCTCTAACATGTAGCCAAATTTGGCTAAGACTTTTTGTGAAGGATCACCAACCCTCTTAGATCACAAAACTTAAAACAAAACCCTACTCTTACCATCTTGTTACACCACTTTGAAGCTCCAAATACATTCAAATACAAATAGGATAAACTAGTGTTGAAACAATCTTGGAACAATGGGAAACCTTGTGTGTAAGGTGCCTCCTCTTGTTCTCAAATGAATCATGACTGTTTAAAATTCTATTAAATCTTCATGCCAAGTAAGGACCTCAAATTGGGCTATTCTAGGAATTTGGGTCTTGTGCTCAGCTCCACCCCATGTTGGCCTTCATTCCTAGAACTTCATATTCAATCCTTACCCTACACAAAAATTTTGCAACTAATGACTAAGCCAACTCATTTACCTTTACATGTTTGATTAAATCTGCAAATCAAGAAAGTCCTCACTTGGCTACATCCCAATAGAAAGACAAACATGACTTTTTTCAAGTCTAATTGGCACCCACCCAAAAACCAGTGTAGAATGTGGCTCCCTTGCTGAAAAAGAATGAAAAACAAAGAAAGAATGTTACATTGTTGTAAAACTTCAAACCTAAATACTAAATACAAACACACTTTGAGGGGGAATTGAACCCCAATTTGATATCAAACTTTGCCCAATGTAACTCAAAGTCCCATCCACCACACCCAAATGCTAATAAACCTCATAACCTTAAAGAAACCAAGTACAATCACCAAACTTCTCAAAATTGTGGAAACAAAATCATTTGAATCATGTGTTGTCAAAATAACAAAATCTGCTAAGTGGTAGCATCAATCCAAACTTTCTAATCCTTCCAAATTGTAATAGCCTTGTGATAAGGGAAGTTATTTTGAATATAAAACTTTTGTGCAAACATGCAAATAGTTGTGTCCAAATGCAAACTCAACCTATTGCGCAATTTATCTTTCATGAATACAAAACATGAAAAAAAATCCATTCGAGATTTACAAATCCAAGCACTAACACCATTGTAATCTCAACCAATTTCAAATATTCACTCAACCATTAAGTGAGTAAGGCATTGGTGAGCTTAAACATGCACATTTGCAAATCCAAGAGGTTAATGTTCAAAGGTTCTACAACCTACAACAATGAAGGTTTCACCCTCTTTGTTTCAAAATATATATTTTTTATGATAACTAGATGCAAAGAGAAAGAAAAATCAGCATTAAGCTACATCCAAAACTATGGATACATAATGCCAAGGGCATTCATCAACTCAAAATTTTAAAAAACATTGATCCAACTTATTGATGAACATGTCAACTACAATAGAACATTAAACTTTCAGTTGCATGATGGATGTTTCAAAAACAATCTTGCACATTTGTTGGTTAACCCCGACCAATGGATTGAAAATGTGAATTGAATAATTGTGACTAGTCATACAAAAAACAAGTGTTTCCATACCATTCTTGAGGTTAATAACCCAATCTTAGGTGATTGTGGCAAAATTATTCTCCACCGTATCTGAAAACATTTCAAAATGTTCATGTTGGTAATTACTTGATGGATTTGAATACATCATATAAATATATGATTTGTAGATCTTTACAACCATTACAAAATCACAAATGAATGTCCCTTCCCCGTGCAAATTTGATAAAACATTCATTGTTTCCAACAATGGTACCAAATAAGACATGCCCAACAAGATGTGAAAATCACAAATAAGGTTTAAATCAGACCTTGCTTGAATAATGGAAACATTGTCCTATGACATCTTCACAATTAGTGGACCTTATATTTTGACATCACATGTTTTAAAGGTTCTAACATGCTTATCCACCGAATTTTCACATTTTACAAAATCTTCAACCATTCTATTTTCACAATCTCAACAAGCTTAGTGAATTCCAAATGTCACTTAAGGGAATTGGAAAAACAAAAAGATAATGACTATAACAAATCTTCCAACTTGGCCACCATGGTTAGATTTGATAAAACTTGAACAACAAAATTCATCCTATTGGCCATGCAATGTTGTCCCATCATGTAAGGAACATATTTTTCCTTCAATTGAAATGTCACTCTAGTGTGATAGCTTGGGAGAAGGAAGGCTCCATAAACACCAAAACAAATTAGCTTCTTGGCTAATTCTTCTTGAATCAAACCCCTTTACTACATGAAGGATTGAGCAATCATAGTAGTAAGATTATTTGCATTTCCACCTTCAACAACATTATATTCCATGCAAGCATCACATACACATGCACTAAAAGCCAAGATTGATTATCAACAATAGTAATTTCATCTGCATTCAAAGAAAGAAAAGCTTGCCCCAACAATAATAATTTGATTTTTTTTCAAAACATGTTCACACATGCAATCTACCATCTCCCACCCATACCCATCACCAATGTTTCATGGGATTATCACAAACATTCAACTACACAAATAAATTATATGTTGTTATGTATTCTATCATGGGATAACCATGACTAAATAAGTGAAATATTAAGGCAAACTGCACAATCTTCTTCTTGTCAAAAAATTGAGCTACACCTTGAATGATTTGTTACAACATTGTTTCTGGACCCTTTGCAACATAAAACTTTAAATTAGGAACATGGGCATTGGATGTTAATAAGTAATGTTGCCCTACCCTTACCCCCAACATAATTGCCAAAACTTTATGATGACTTGCATGTTTCCAAAATGAATCAAACTTGTGAACCAAAAATTTGTCTATGCTTTCAATTAGGTTGCATACCTTGCATCGAACATGAGCAACTTTGCCATTGGAACCTAAAACAAATTATGCCCCATGAAGCTTGACTACCCAAGTATCATAAGTGCATGTTCAATCCATAGGCCTTTTTTCATTTCTTGGTCAATGTAATATTTTCTTGTGCCAAAACTAGGTCCACAAGCTCACAATGAGATTCCATAACATATTCCACAATAAAAAGAACATAAAAAAGAATAGTATCATGATTTGCCTAATGGCTACCAAAAGCACCATCCCTTTTTAGGATTTTGTCACCAAACAAATATAATACATGAAAATTTTAAGGGGCTACAACTTCCATGGCAGCTTAAACATGAAGGTTGAAGGCCAAATAAGGAACATAAACACACAACAATGCAATGAAGTCAAGCAAAAAATAGAAACACACGAGAATGTATTAAAACCAAACAAGGAACAAAAACACACTTCAATGCTAAAAAAATAAAAATTAATAGATGTCAAGTCCCAAGAATTTAAAAAACTTCAACAATGAACTCAAAGACTCAAAAGAATGCAAAACAAAAAACACATGAAAAATGAAGAAGGTTTACCTTGTTTCTAAATAAGTTGTAATTTAGGGTTTAAGCTTTAAGATCTTCAATCACACCTCAATGATGAACAAAAACCAATCACAAGGAATTGTGCAATTTCCAAGCTCACAAGTTTTGACAATTAACTCTTCAATCCTCTTGCAAATCCATGGAAGTGTGGAAGCTAATTGGTGGAGATGAAGCATGAGAATACTTTAGAATGCCAATAGCCAATTGCAAATTTTGTAAGAAAAATCACATTCATAAATCACCAACGAAAATATGTGTAAAACCCTACAACTTCAACTTTTAAAAGCCCATGAAAATCCTCCTTATGAATCTTAAATCAAATAGAGGATCCTTTCATGGCAAATTTTATAATGAACCATTGAGGAAAGCCGACAAAAAAGGTTTAAAAATTGTAAGAACAAGCCATAAAGAGGGTTTAGAAAGTGTAAGATCAAAGGCAATTATCAAAGATGAAAAGGAAGGGTTTCGCTCTTGGAACCATCCTCACACATTTATGATGGAGCTAACTCCTTGCTAGCTAATAATGGAGGGGTGATTGTTGTTTTAGGCGATTCCATCACTTTTTCTAAATTTTTTTCCTTTTATCCCTTTTGTAACCCTTAATTTCCCTAAACCTTTTGGCAAAAAGTCATAGCACAAAAAAAAATGTTGCAATATTCATGCCCAGCCCCACATTTTGGGAATGTCCCCCTATCCATGGGCTTTACCCATTATAAAACATGAGATGAGGGTTATCAACTTTAACATAGAGATCACAAAACATATGAGGGGGAAAGCTTTAACACTTACTCCTTAAAACTATGATGGATCCTACACATATAAGTAAGTGAAATTATAAATATGAGATCTCTCTTTTTTAGGATGGGTTTTTATGGATATAAGGTGCCTTTAAATACATTAGGAAAAATTTCCAAGTGTTTTTTTACATTAGACACACGTCAAAACACACAAACAACTTGAGTATCTTTGCCATAAGCCATTTAAAGAACCATGATAACAATGTTGGCAATTGTTTCCTTTGGTGAAAAGTCCTTGTGAAATGCCTTCGCATATGGCAAGAGATTACAAAATATAAGATCTTGTCTTACCAATGAAAGGGCCATTGTATACATGGCTTTGGTTATTATGCAAAATGATGTCTTGCTTGCCATGGCAATACTCATTACTCTATGCAAATAGTGTTCAAAAATGAATGATTGCTAAAATGTCAAGGTGGTCTTTCTAATTTTTTGAAGTGTCAAAAAGTTTTTAAAATGTAGGTTGATAAATGTCAAGAACAAGGTTTTTTTGGGAGTCAAGGCCCCACACAAGGCAAAAGCCAAGTGCACACAACAATATTTAGGTTATATTTGGTACAATAAAATTTGTTGTTATCTTTTCAAATGTGAGCAAAAGGGCTAACTATTTCCACTTCTCAAGCACATATACATGGATTTAGATCCAACTACTATTGTTATTAATAGACACATTATTAATGGAAATTAATCAATAGGAACTTTATAACACCTACAATATCTTTCATTCTACATGTCACAATGTCATACAAGATTAAATCCATCTTCCATCCAAATAGATCACTCTAGGGTGTAAGCACACTATGGGGGGGGCCAAGATTGTTGTCACATTGTATTGTGTTTTAGGGGTCCATGATTGAACTTCAACCATGTCATTATTATTAAGGATATTCACAATGTTTTTGCATATTATGATAGGTCAAAATCTAGAAAAATCAAATGCCAAATTTATTACAATTTTTTATTTTGTATGATGTGATATTGGAATAATTTGCGCAAAAAAAATGTATGTCATATTATACTAAGAATGCAAATGTACTCAAAAAATGATTGAATTGATTTGTAATATTTATGAAATTTGTAATTTCTATTAAACATTGTGATTCCATATGATTATAATAAGTTTTTGAACTATGAAAAAAGTTTGATAATTATCATATCACAAATGGGTTTTTTCATGGCAATAACCATAAATATGTGATAAATTAAAATTTTGACAAACAATCATTTTAAATGTGGGGTGGACCATCTTTTTAAATTATATTTCAAACATTTTTTGGTTGATTAATTCAAATCAAAACCTAATACATTTTAAAACATAAAACAAGTTCTAGAATATTGCACATGCCATAAATAGACCCATTATTCCTTGAATTTAATTTTTAAAGTTTTACTTATTTATTTTCATATGATATTACATAACATTAACTTTGTGAAAAAAATTATAACTCCAAACATTAAAAATGAAACCCAAAATTAAATTCAACACATTTTGAAGGTGTATACTTTACACACATGCCGTGAAAGGGTCCAAGTTGGCCCCCTATGAAATGTCCTATTAATTTCATAGACCTTTGTCTTTGTGGATTTCTCTTGTTAAGAAGGTTCAAGTTGATGAATGGGAAATGTTTTTTTGACAATTTGTGCATTGGTAGACTTGCTATTAGATGTGGCAACATGAAAGGGAGTGGGTGCCCCAAAAATCAACTTCCGCTTGAATGGGAAGGTGGGATGAGTGGTGCAACATGGTAGAATTACAACACAATAAAGATGACTATGAACATGTAGAAAACAAACATGATCACAAGCACAAGCAAGATGACCATATGCATAAGCTACAACTTGCAAAGGTCATTGAATAAATAAAATAGAATGCAAGACCTTTGATTTGACACACCTTCAATTGAATGTGGGTTGTGAAATTTGAATTGACAAAATTGCAAACCCTAGGAAACCAATTACAACTTGCACAATGGTAGACATTGGAAATGGGAAACTTACATAACACTAAATATCAAAGCTCTTGTCAAACTCCATTCCAAAGGAGATTATTTCCATTTATTTCCAAATGACATGTAAAAAGATATATGATGCAATTTGATGGAAAAATAAATAAATTATACTTCATTTCAAAGTAAATAAAGTGCCAAGAATTAGATTATGAAAATACATTTAGAATATATTGAATATATGGTAACACTACTGTAATGGTAACAATATTAGAGTCCATTTTGCAAATGAAAAAAATGAAAATCGTATGAAACAATCCATTATGAACAAATATGAAAAGTTTGCACCTTTGTGAAGAATGTCACACAATAATCATCTCCAAACTTAAAGTATTAAAAGTTATTTAAAAAAAAAACATCTTCCATTTTAATTCCCTTTATTTTTGGTCACTTGTGTGAGTTATAGCTTACACAATTTAAATCTCCTTTGTTTATTTTGTCACTTGTTTATTGGTTTTGGTTGTAGTTTTTAAACTTTCTTTTTTCCCTTGATCATTTAAAATCCACTTTGAATCCCTTTGTCTTCAATTGCTTCTCTAAAAGTTTTTGGTCACACTTTCTTTAATGATTTATGAGTAAAAAACAACTTGGAGTTCAATGTATAGACAATTGACAATAATGAACAAAGTGGAAGTGGAGTCATGGGATAAGAAGGACGAGGTGCCTCCAAAAAGCAAAAAAAAAAAGCAAAAAAAAAGAAAAGAAAGAACCAAAGAATGAAAGCCAAAGCACAACTAAGGTTAGGAACTTACTACTTACTAGTTAGTCCCACAACCGCGCACTCCTCCGCTGCGGAATTTCAAATGTTGGCGCCAATTTTGCCCCCAATTTGCAAGTCTGAGATTCTTACCGAGTCACTTTCTTCTTTGTCAATTTTCCCGAGTCCCTGACCTAAAACTTTGGTACGTTCTGCTGGGGTTGCGCTTTCCGCTGCATTGGAGCGAGAAGCACAGCATTAGTGCGCTCGATTCTCGCATAATATTTGCTTGTGAGAATTCTCGCACAGCATTCGCGAGTTTGATTTTTTCGCGTTGACAAGTTTGTTGAGAATTGCAGATCGTGGGGGGGGGGGAGAGAAATTATGGAAGAGGATCAGGTGGAGGTGCGGGAGGCGGAGCAGGCGTATGGACCATCTTTGGTGGAGCAGTTGCAAGGATGTGGAATAGCGGCGGCGGACGTGAAGAAGCTGAAGGATGCTGGATACTGTACTGTGGAGGCGGTAGCATATGCATCCAAGAAGGATTTGGTAGCGATCCGAGGTCTCAGCGATGCAAAGGTCGACAAGATCACCGAGTCTGCCTGCAAGTTGGTGCCGATGGGTTTTACCAGTGCGCGCCAGCTGCATGAGCAGCGGGCTGAGCTTATCCAGATTACCACGGGTTCCAAGGAGCTCGACAAGATTTTGGAAGGTGGGATTGAAACTGGGTCCATTACTGAGATTTATGGGGAGTTTCGGACCGGGAAGAGCCAGCTTTGTCACACCTTGTGTGTCACTGCTCAATTGCCGCTAGATCGGGGGGGAGGCGAAGGGAAAGCTCTCTACATCGATGCTGAGGGTACGTTCAGACCACAGAGATTATTGCAAATTGCGGAGAGGTTCGGTATGAATGGCAGTGAAGTTCTGGACAATGTGGCATATGCCCGTGCTCACAACACTGACCATCAATCCAAGCTGCTTCTGGAGGCCGCGTCTATGATGGCCGACACTAGGTTTGCTGTGATGGTAGTAGACAGCGCCACAGCCCTGTACAGGACAGATTTCTTTGGCCGTGGTGAGCTTGCTGCCCGGCAGATGCATCTAGGGAGATTCTTAAGAGGACTGCAAAAGATTGCAGATGAGTTCGGAGTGGCGGTGGTTTTGACCAACCAGGTAGTGGCCCAAGTGGACTCAGGAGCGACGATGTTCTCTGGTCCGCAGGTCAAGCCCATAGGTGGCAACATCATGGCTCATGCTTCCACAACAAGACTGTCCTTGAGGAAGGGGCGAGGTGAAGAACGAGTATGCAAGGTGATCTCGTCCCCATGCCTGGCAGAGCAGGAAGCACGTTTTCAGATTACTCTGGAGGGAATAACTGATGTCAAGGACGACTGATTAGTCATGGGTGTGCAATACTTCTGCAACACAGGTGTGCTCTTACTTTCTTTGCCCGCCATGTCACGATTCACACCCCTACTTGAGGACCCCGTGCAAAGACCTTTGAGGACTTCACTTTGTACAAGGAACACCACAAAGCTTAAAGGAGCTGCATTTTGTTTTTGAAGCAACTGTCTAAAGCTTAAGGCACTAGGACCCATTCAGTAGAGAACCAAGAGCTCAGTCTTTCCTAATTCACTAATTTGATCTGTCTTAGGATTCACTCAAGAGTTCAGTGCATTCTTGCCTTGATTTCTGTGTTGAGTTTGCATCTTGATCAATTGTTGCAAATGAGCTCTAATGGCAACAATCAATGTTGTAGCTTTTGGCTGAATTGGGAGAAAAGTAACTTTGAAGTTCCCTGTATTTGTTCTGCCTCATCAATATAGATTGTCAAGACATTGAACATGGGTGAGCTTGGATTGCAGACAGAAGGACTTCATAGATTTCCACAATGGCTATCCTTCTTCACATCTGCAATGTGAATTGAAATGGACAAAATGGAAGCTTTGGCTGGAGGCTATATTGATGGAGAGACATCATAAAGTACTTTTTGATGTTTTCGCTTATATAGTGTATTTCAAAGGAAACAGGTATAGTAAGGAATTATCACATGTGGTAAACAGGTAGTAGCCGATGAAGACTTGCAGAAGGAGCTTTGTTCCAATAATGGCCTGTTTCTAGCTTCCCAAAGAGATGCAGTGAAACCAGGGGTAAAACAATTCTTCTGAAGAAGGAAGTTAGAGGATGTGAACACAATTTGTCTATGGAGAGCATATTTTGTTGTGGTTTGTCCCCATGGTTGGCTACTATTTTCTTGAAGAAGCTATGTAGGATATGGACATTCTCTATGAGGACCGGATTTTGCAGTGGTTTTGATCATGGTGGTGGTTATTAATGGTAAAATTGAGGAGTTGTTGGGTTGATCAAAAGCTCGATGCAGATTTTTTCCTCTGGAAAAAGATCATTTCATTTTTGCTCTTGAGATGAGATGAGATGAAAGGGAGGTTTATGAAGTGTTTTTAAGGAGTCACAGATTCTTCACAGGAGACACCAGATTCTTCTTAGGATTGTGGTCAGTATGTTGAAAGAGGGTAGTGCTGCAATGGATACTGTGAATCCCCAAAAACTTCTATACAACTCAGTACTGAGAGAGAAAGCATGGAGGTCTTGGAAACTGCTCCTAAAAGCAGAACCCAAGCTGTCTACTGGGTGTAGGGTCTTGGAAAGAGCACGAGGGTTTGGATTGAGATACCTACTTGGGTCTGGAAAATTGCAGGTAGGTGCCCCACTGCTACCCTCAATTTGTGCAACCCTAAACCCAAACCTGCAACGCCCTCTGTTGGAGTTGTGGCAGTCGCCTGCTTAGCTGCGCCCTCATCGATGATGATTTGCGGTGGGCTTTTACCGATCTCAATACTGCAAGGAGGCTCTTGGTGTTTTCTCGGCTTTGGGGACCACAATGTTCAGCACTCCGTTGTCGGAACTCTTGCACGCTCTTGAGCACCATCATTCAGTGCATGAAACCCTAACCCAGCTGACATAACCTATGTTCACCTGACCTCCACCTTGGTAACCTATCCTGTTGAACCATAGCTCCTGTAGGTAGGTAGGATAGTAGATAGCTACTAACTATTAACCTATGCTGTGAAGGATAGATCCCCTAGGTAGGTAGGTAGGTAGGATAGGTGGGATGATTTGTTCTTGGGAAAACAATCAAAATCAAAGAACCATCGGTTTTGGTATTTGAAAACGTTCAAAGAACCGGCAGTTTTCTCGGTGGTTATCTGAGCCTTCCAAAAATTTGCAAACCACGGTTATATATTGGAATGGGGGTATTTGGTTTCTATGATAATTTCAACTGTATGAGAACCAGATATCTGATTTTTTTGAGAACCACAGTTATCAACCCTAAGAACCACCCTGATACCCAGAAAATCTCAAAAGGGTCTATCTATATTTAGATCAACTCCCTAAAGAAACGATTTGATTTCGTTTTCTCCTTTCAGCACCCTTTTCTATTTCCCCCCTTTCTACCAGCTTTTTTCTCTTTCTGGTGCCAGCTTCTTTTCACCTAAATCCCTCCATTTAACCCTTTTTTCCTTCTTCCTTTAACCTAAGGAAAAAAGCTTGGTCAAGGCATTCAAATGTGCTTATTTTGTGTGTACAGGGTCGTCATTTCTTTGAGCGTTTCAAGCATGGTTGCTTTGTGTGCAGTGACATTGTTGTGATGTTGTTTACAAGATTCATGTTGCATTTTTATTTTAAATTTTTTTTTGATTCCTCTTTTATCTTCTTGTTTGTGTACGTTGAAAATGTCATCTTCAACATGGCTCCTTTTTGTTGTGTTTTTTTAGTGTTTTTTTTGTAAGTATTATGTTTTAATTGTTGTGATGTTTGTATTGGTGTTAGTGTTTCAAAATGCATTCTTTTTTGTATTGAAATTTCTTCTCATGTTTTCTTAATGGTTGGTGAAAGCAAGTTTGGACATACATTGTTTGCATGTGCTTGGAACAAGCATATTTTTTTTTGTTTTTCATCTGACTTCTTTTGTTCTATGAGCTTTATTAATTTTCAAGATCGTTATATGGCTTTTGAATTTTTGCCAACATATGTGTTCAGTTGTAGGAATGTGCCATGTGCACGTTTTCTTGCACATGTGTTGTTAAGGTGATGCATTTTAGATCTCTTCTTTCTTTTTTTGCTTTCTACCTTTCTTTCTTCTTGTTCTTTCTTAATTTTAATTCTAGTTTCATTGTAACAACTTCTTTTTTTTTGTTATGAAAGTTTTTGTTTTCATATTTTAACATTGTTATGCTTGTTTTTCTTTCACAATTTTTCATTGTTCCCTTCACTTTGTTTTGTGCAAACGATAAAACAATGTAGCTTGTAATTTTCTTATCTTTTTTTTCCTCCCAATTTGCAATAGATTGTAGAATTATTTAGAATTTTTGTTTTCTTCATTGATTCATTTGTTTTGTTTGTTGATTCCTAAAGAAGAAATCGAAAGATAAGTTGATCCTTTGTGGTCCATAAAAACAATGTTGCAACCCCACTTTGAGAGAGTGTGAGGATGAAATTCACACTCTCGAAATTGGGACTTGGGAGTCCTCTTGGACTCCAAAAACTTCAGAGTTCGATTGCAGTGGTCAAAATATTTTGCATTGGTGTGTTCTTTATATCATTGAAAAGATAGAGAAATGTAGATGTCGAAAATGGGCTCACATGGGCCATTTGGACATCTGCAGCACAAGTTATGGCAAAAAAAAGGGTCAAGAATCAAATTGCCAATTTGACTTCCAACCATTAAAAGTCAAGAATCAACCCGACCCCGGTGCATGCAGGTGAAGTGCGACACACCATTGGAAAGATCTCGAGAAGAGCTACAAGTTTGCTTCAGACTTCATTCCAATTGGAGGTTTAAGCAAAGAGTTATGACCTAGCAAAGTCCTGAGAGTCCAAACCGGGTCAGTTTCGGGACTCCTCTTTGGGAGTCCTGGGATAAAAAGTGAGTGCCATGGAAAGGCATAGAGTATATTATATGGGGGAAGGTGGTGGCTTCCCCCGAGTCTGGGCCATGGTGAGTCATGTGAATCTAAAGTTGCTTATGGCTTGTCCTAGCACCAAGGGTGCTCCAAAAAGTGAACTAACCAACTTGTTGGTTGGTGTGATGCAGATTCGAGTAAGTAAGTAAATTTTGTCACTTTTCTTAGTCCCATCTCGGAGCTTCAACACGCCCCTCTACCCCTTCTAATGCTGAGAGTTGGGAGTGTGCCCCAAGTTCCTCACAATTCTGATGTGTGAATAACTTACGCCCATTTTGGGTCTAATTAAGAACTTGGGAGTGTGTCAAATAAAACAATATAATTTAGGTGTCTATAAGGATTTTGATGAAGGAGTAATATTTGAAGCAAATCTTTATGCCTCAATAAAACTTCAACAATATTCATTAAATTTGTACGCGCAACATTGGGGTTTTACTAACATAAAAAGTATCTCCCCTTTCTTTTAGTATCAAAGCAGATGGATCCTAGAAGACTGGTACATGTTTAATTATTAAAGTATTTGGAAAATGAAATGTCTAGGAAAATAGGATGTTTAATTCCAATGAAAAACAGTTAGATGTAGAGATTCAGGAAATTCAAGAAGAATAGATCACTATTAGGTTTGATTTTCCTAGAACTTAAAAACACCATGAATAAGGGCATTAATTATGCATCATTTGGGATTTGGGGTTGTTGCCATTATAGGAATGAAACCTAATGAAGCACGAGCTAAAGATATTGTTGTGGAGCTAATGCACAACGGATTTTGTATGAGGGCACAAGTTTGAATGAAAATGCAAGATGGAGGAGGAAGATGGGTTTCGAGTGCAAGATTCTAAAGGCAATATCATTTTACCTCCTACCTTGCACATAGATTAGAAAGGCAAAGATAAGTGTCATGATTAGGTGATGTTTGGATTCCTTTTTCTCTTGTTTCTCCAAATCATTTCATCAAATTTTTCATTCCAGGAATGGAAGATTTATTTTGAGTTGGAGACCAAATATTGAGGGTGGAGAACTCAGGAGTAAGGTCCTAGTTGATAAGGGAGAGCATTTGATGATGAAAATTTCAGGATACAATGGCAAATTGACTCTGCAGATGAACAAACTTTCACTCTTCTACCCTCTGATGTTGTGATTTTAGACCCATTAGCAGAAAGAAGACAATCTAGTTTCCTTTCGTGATGAAAATATAGTCTTGAAAGAACCATACAAATCTAATGAATGGTAGCATATAACCCTGATCTATGTTATGAGCCACAAAGTACAATTGAACATTGTTATATTGAGGATTTAGAATTCCATAAAGAACATGTTGGTTCTCTCATTCTAGGATGCCACTAGTTTGGCTGCTACAAGGATCTTTGATTTTGGTCATAAATGGTTGGGATTGGGAACATAGCCATATTAACATCAAAATTTTGTATTCAGGTAGGAATTTGGACAGAACCTAATGAATTATAAAAGAGTTTTATCTAGGTCAATGAGGTAGGAAGTAAATAACAATAAAGCTAACAACAACCTAGAAAAGGATGGATGTAGAATAGTGCATGTAGCAAAATACTAGCAATAGGAAAATCTTTAGTCAGTGAGGGTCAAAATGATTAGTCCTCAAGGCATGGATGAGTTGTTATGGGAACAAGATCATAAAGATGTAAATGATTAGGCTAAGAAACTAACAATAGTGGTAGAAATACGAGATTTGAATGTTGATAAATTATTTAAGATTGCCAAATTAAACCTAAGAAGGAGGGCCAAAGGATGGTTCAAGAAGTTGAATCCTACACCTACGAATTGGAGAAAATTACATACCTGGATAGTGCAAAAATATGGTAATGTTGATGTTGATGACATCCGAATCAAACTAGATACCATCAAGTAAGAGCCAAAGGAAAGGTTTCAAAAGTAATATGAAAGGCTAGATAAGCTTTTTCAATGGGGTCAAATACAAGATGCAAAACAACATCGTAGATTTCTAACAAGACTAAGGCCAAAAATAAGAAAACTTTATGTTGTCCAGACCTACACTAACATTGAAGAGGTGGTTGTTGTTGTTGCTGGGATTGAACGCGTATTGGGAGAATTGGGGGAGACTCCATATGAACCCATGAAGGAAGAATAGGATGAAACCACGTATGGAGAATCTACCACAAATCACAACTTCATGTTTTGAATGAAACTCTCATTAATTTTTTTGGGAAGGTAAATGATGGCAAGGATGGACCTAGTATAACCTTTTCTGTCAACACTAACAACCATTGTCAATTATGTCGCTCCAAAGAACATACAACTTCAACATGCCTTAAACTTGCGGACAAGAGGCCAAAATGTGCCAAGTGTGGAAGTGGGCATAAGACTGACAATTGTGGCCTGAAGTGTTATTTTTGTTTTGGATTAAAGCATATGGAGGAGAGGTGTTGGTAGAAATTTGCAAAAGGTTTGCCTACTACTACAAATTTCCTAGAAGTTTTGGTTGATGATGAAGAAGCTATTCGAACATAACTAAACCGTGTTTGTGGAGAGGACCAGCATATATTTTTTGGGGTGAGAATCCCAAAAAGGAGATTGCCCATAACTATAAATCTAACTGAAGAACAAAAGGAAATGATTACAGAAGATGAATATAGAGGAGCAAACTTGGGATCAAAAGTAGTTGTGAAATCTAAATTCTTTCTCATTTCATCAAAAGAAATATTTCTTTGACTCCCACGGAGACCATTCTTATAATTCCAGGAGAATTGGTGTACTTGGAAAGACTGGTTAAACTAGCTAGAAAGAGAAAGGATGCAGAAGGCTAGATAAATCAAGTAGCTACTTTTCATTCAACCCCTGCAATCCAGAGGGTTAGTGTCAACAAAACTCATCATAGCAAAACATTGCATTTGGTTGTAGAGATTAATCAAGCAATTATTGAAGGATTGGTAGATACTAGGGCATTTATGTCAGTCATGGCAACTAGTGTTGTTAGAAAACTTGGCATAATGCATCTGGTGGCTCACCATGAAACTTATAAGACAACCTCTAGTATAGTGATGCATGCACTAGGAAGGATTATTGAGCTTCCAATGAAGGTGGGAGGAATCATATGTCAAATGATTTTCCTTGTGGTGGATATTGACAGCTATGATTTACTCCTTGGATTGGATTTCCTCATCAAAATAGGAGCAATCATGGATGTGGAAAAGGGCGTCATATACGTTCGCAACGGACCCAAGATGGAAGTGGAAGTACTACCATTAAATGTAGTGAACATGTTGTAGGTGCTTGAAGGATCTAAAAAGGAGAAATGCAAAATACAAGAAGAAATATTCAACAAAAAAATGGGATAACTACAAATCAATGATTGGGCTAATCTGTTGGGTGCATTGGATTCTGAAGATTTCATTGATGAGTCTTCCTTTGAAAAAAAAACAGAATATGAAAGAAGGACATAAGATGGCCCACAAGAGACCATTTTGAATTTGGAGAACGAAATTGAAAGAACTAAAGGACCATGGGTTGGATCTAATCATTGAAGAGGAAACACTTATGCAAATTTTGAATTTGACACTATAAGAGCAACATTAGAACATTCTTGAAGGACAGTTAGGGGATCTTCTGAAGGAATTTCAAGAGGTATTTACATGGCACAAAGGGGGGTTGGGGCAATGTTCTATAGGAGAACATACCATTGATACCCAAGGACTACCTCTGTGTTGTATGACTCCTAGACGGTTGTCTTATTGGGAAGAAGTTAAAGTCAATCGGCAAATATAGACCTTGGTGGATTTAGGAAAGACGCACAAGAGTGCATCAGAATACATTTGCAGAGTAACTTTGCCAACAAAGAAAAATGGGAGCTGAAGATTTTGTGGAGACTACCGCCCATTGAATCATCAAACAAGGCAAGACTCTTTTCCCATGCCCTTGATTGAGGATGTTTTGAATCAATTAGGGTACTCCAAGTGGTTTTCAATGCTTGATTTGTAGTTAGGGTTTTGGTAGATCCTGATGGCTCCTAATGATGTTAAAAAAATAACATTGATCAACAAATCAGGTCTCTATGAATGGAATGTTATGCCATTCATATTGAAAAATGTCACTATTCATTCTCATGGACCATGGCTGACATATTCAAGGAATGGACTAACTAATTTGTGAAAGTGTTTGTTGATTATGTCAACATACATAGTGGAACGTGGAATGAACATTTATGTCACATTAGATTGGTTCTTCAGAAATTGAAAAGGCTTAATCTCAAGTTGAATCCTATCAAATGTTGTTCTGGATCCAAGAACATTACATTTTTGGAACATATTGTAGACAATGCCGAATCTTAACTTGATTCCAGGAAGATAACAGTAATCCAACATTTTCCCACACCCAAGACAACCACGAATGTTAGGGCATTTCTGGGACTGACATGGTACTATAAGAGATTCAGTGTTGAGTATGCCAAGATTGCAAAACCATTGTTTGCATGATGAAGAAAGATTATAAGTTTCTTTGGACACCCATATGTTAGACAACTTTTATTACATTGAAAAGGAGGCTTGTGGAAGCACCTGTTTTGGTCAGACTTGATTTCAACAAATCATTCATCTTGGTCTATAAGGGGTGTTGGAGCTATTTTGTCACAAAAATCTAGGAGGCGGAGTAAGTCAATGTTTATGCCAACAAGGGCTTATCTCCAGTCCAACGTCGTTTTCATCCCATGGAGGGAGAATGCTATGCTTTCATTTGGGGTAATTGTATTTCAGGCAATATCTTCACCAAACCTTATTTTTGTTACGCACAAATCACAAACCTTTGGAGTGGTTAGCCACTATTTCAGATGCCTATGGTAGGAGAGGCCATTGGATTGCAATGTTGCAGGATTTTCTATTCAAAATTATTCATTGAATAGGAAGTAGACATTTGAATGTTGATACTTTAAGTTAGAATCTTGTTGGTTTTCCGGAAGAGGACAAAGATTTTGGAAATGATGTGATGGAGCAGGAAGAATAATTGGGAATCACACTAGCACCTGTAAGGAATAATGCTACCAATGAGGTTAGCATCAATTTGTTTACTTTGCAACACACTGGACAAGCAATAGATGATGCTAAAAAACATCACATTGTGGGTGAGTGTGGTGGACAAAGTACAGATTCACCTTTAGAAGAAGGATTGCCTCATATGGATTAGATGGAATATAAAAGAATGGTGGTTGAAGCTCAAACCATGGTAGATGAAGCCAGAAATAGATAGAAAGGCAAGAGTGTGGAGATAGAGGGACCAAGTGAAGATGACCAATCAAGGCAAATGGATATATGGGAAGACAGTGTGTCAATGGCATTACTCACTGGTGGACATCTGGAAGTTGAGCTTGATAACACTACCAACATTAAAAGGGCTAAGAAACGGATGATGAGGTATCATTGGTCAAAGGATATTATGTTTTTCAAAACCTAATGGTACCTAGGCTTGTAAAACACAGAATGTTGATTAAGAAGATACATGAAAAAATTAGACATTTTGGGGCAATGCAGACATTTATTGAGATAAAAAAGAGATTCTTTTGGCATGACAAAACTGAGGCTATCAAGAAATTCATTAGGGCTTGTGAAAAGTGTCAACTAGCCAGGCAATTTGGAAACACGAGATTTGGCATTGAAGAAATGAAAAGTATTCCTATATGCAATTTGTTTTATCCGGTTGCAATGGACATTGTTGGTCCATTGCCAAAAACAACTAGTGGCAATAAATATGTGTTTATTGCCATTGACCATTATTCTAAATGGTGTGAAACATGGCTTGTTAAGGAACATGATACTTGCATTGTTGTTAAGTTTCTAAAGGATGAAGTTATTCGTAGGTATGAAGTGCTTAAGTATATTTTAACAGATAATGGCAGTGAGTGGATGAAGGAATTTGCTGAAATCTGTCAAAATTATGGTGTCACACACCAATTTACCGCCCCTACATGGCCTCAATGCAATGGTATGGTGGAGCATTTGATAAAGACCATCAAACACGAACTTGCAGTTATGGCTACTACTAGCATACAGGATTGGGATTTACTCCTACCCAGAATACTCTTTGGATATTGATGTGGCATCCAAGCCAGCATGAAATATTCTCCTTTCATAGTGCTCACTGGTCATACGCCAAGACTCACCATTGATAACAATCTTAGTGGTTTATGTGATGTGTTTAATGAATAGGAAAATCCTAAAGTCATAGCAAAACAAATGATTTTTAAGATGCACTTGATTGCAAGTGTGCATAAAACTTTGTTGGAAAATGTGGAGCATGTTCAGAGGAAACAAAGGAAGGTGTATGCTACCTGAAAAGTGTTGCAAACCTTTGAAGGCTTCACAAAAAATACCAAAGTCAAGATGTGCATGCCTGGAAAAAAAAAATCGTTGCTTAGTAACTAGGAAGGACCATACTTCTTTGTTGAATACAAGGATAGCAAAGGTTTTTAGGAACAAGATCATGGCAGCATAATGTGTATTCTCAAAAATCTCAAGGGGCAGTGTTGGGAACGATCAAAAAGGATTTGTAATTGTATATGTTTGTAGATTAATGTCTAATCTAAAAGGACATACATTTATTTGGAAGGAGTGGTGACACTTGTAACCTAAAAACTATGTCAAATGTTTTATGTGGATGAAGGCTATAAACCCTAATTTAGTTTAGAGGCTGAACTGCTGGTGGTGTAGTGATTCAAGGGTGTCAAAGAATTTGTTTTTGTTTTTGGTTTGTTTTGTTGTTTTGTAGGTTATTACGAAGGGATCTTGGTGAGTTGGTTTCAGCGATGGAACGCAATCTTGGCTACTCAATGAAGATTCTTCAAGAGTTGTGTGAATCATGGTTCTACAAAGGGATTGGCAGGAAGATTTTTGGGGAACGAAGGGACGAGGAATGGAGGGGTATATATGATGTTGGTTAAAGAGAACATAGTGAAATTTTTTAGATGAAGAAAGGAAGTTAAGTTGCTAGACTTTAGGAGAACTAGCATGTGTGTAAACGATTTGGATTTTGGTGTTGTAATTAGCTAGGGATAGAATTGGATTAAAATTGTTGGCTCATAAAAACCCCTAACGCTTGAACTTCTGTTACGTTAAGAATGTCAAGAAGAGGTCTAGAGGTCTTACATTTTTTATTTTTTTTAGGGACTAACACAAGGGAGATGATGAATGTGTCAAAGATTTTTGGAGTGGTTGTGTGGCAGCTCACGTTTGATGACCTTGGGGATCTTGAGCTAAATGTGCAGTGTGTTTCATCCTAAGGAGAGAGTACCTATTGTACTGTGGGAGCTCCAAGGGTTTTGGGAACAAGGGGATATTGGAGAGTAAAATAGATTACACTCATCGATCCTGCCCTAAATCTTTGTCCAAACTTTGAAAGGAACCATGGGAAGTAGTTGATTTAATATATGTGGGGTTTCTGTAGTAAGGTATGAGCTACCATTCTCATGAAGCAACCAATTGACTCCTAGAGGGGAAATCGAAAGAGAAATTGATCCATTGTGGTCCATAGAAATAAGACAATAGAATTTAGGTGTTTGTAAGGATTTTGATGAAGGAGTAATATTTGAAGCAAATTTTTATGTTTCAATAAAACTTCAACAATATAAATTAAGTTTGTATGCGCAACATTGGGGTTTTACAGACATAGAAAGTATCTCCCCTTTCTTTTGGTAACTATACATCATTAAATTTTGTGCTAGGATTGTCATTTTTGGTTGAAAGTGGCAACCCGTCTATTGATTTGCAATCATTTGCATTAGCACCTATTATCTTGTTTTTAATATTGATCTTGGTCTTGTTGTTGATTGTTATTTACCATGGTTAGTTGAAGGTTGTCATGTATGTGTGTGGCATTCCTTGAACATTTTGTTCAATTTCACCAATCATTTGTTAAAAATAATGTTGAATGTCCCCAATTACCTATTGAAGCCGATCATGCCTTGTCTTCTAGTTTCTAAAATGCTTTTATTCCACATTAGTGTTGATGACCTTCAAATGTGTAGTGGAAGGTTTTATGATTCATTTGTTGATGGAATAGACTTCAAAGTTGTTGGTCTTGATCATGAATCACTTAAGTCTAGTTGTGAGGTTCTTTCTATTGACGATTTTTTGTTTGCTCCAACTAATGATGGATCTACAACAAATCTATTTCTTGAAATTGATAAAAAAGAATTGAAAAATGTGAATAAGGTAAGAGAAGTGGCGAGTAAACATGCTAAGATGTAGGCAAGAAATGTTTTTTTATTAAAGAAGAATTTTAGTACTAAAATCTATTACAAATACATTTAAAGATCCAAACTTTGTTAAAGAGTTGGTGGACATATTGGCTTTAATTTTGCAAATTACAAATAATAATGACAACTTTTACCTCCCAACCAAGTAATGAATCCCATCCCAATTTTACATTCCTATAATTTTTTATGTTGTAATTTTTTTTGCTCCATTGTTTCCATACATGTTGAATTTTATTGTTCATTTTGTGTTTCTTTGTTCCATTAGTGTTGAGGTAGTTGATGGGTTTGCAACATGTTGTAGTTTGCATTATTTTTTTTTTCTTTTTTTTTGTGGTCTACAAGATTCAATCCTTGATAAAAACACTTGAAAGGTTTATTTAGCAAAAACATGGGCAATGAGTTGTTGAAATTGGTGTAAAGGCTCTTGATTTACCCTTCAACATTTTTGCTAATGTCAAGAGGATCTCAAGGTTTGGTGTGTGAAGATCGTTGGTGATGAAACAAGTTTTCATGCATCAAATGTTGGTCTTGCTAAAACCATCAATAAATCTAATGTTTTGTCAATTGAAAAAGAGAAGAGAATGTTGGGGCAACTAATTTGTTAGCCAACATCACCAATAGGCTTGTATTTATTTTTTGGTTACTTTTGCACAAGGAATTTTTTCATTAAAGGTTGTCAAAAGTTGAAGAATGTTGGTCTTGAAGATTTTGTAATTTTGCAACTAACTATTGGTTGTGTTTCAAATTTTTCATGATGTTTTAAAAAATGGTGTATTGATATCACGCATTGGTTTAAAAAATCGTCATTAGCCTTTTGTTGATTGCCCAATTTATAATGTCATTAATACCTTCAAGAAGATGGTAAGACAACATCTAGTTGATTGGCCTTTTGATAATTTTGGGCCACATCCAATGTTCCTATATTCTAAACTTAAGTGGAAACCTAGTGATGACATTTGGTTTATGACTACTTCAATCGGTCAAAACTAGCTACATTTTATCGTTGAGAAGTTGACTATGCCTTTTCCCAAGTTGAAAGACATGCTTATGTCTAATAACAGACTCATGGGATAACTTACATGGAAGAAACATTGTTTCCTAAGAAATATGGGATGGAGGTTACTAGACATGGGACCCCATCTCATACGAGATGTAAATGTTTCCTTTTTTTTCTTTCTTTAGTTCCAAGTTTTGCAAGTTCTTCTATTTCTACCTTTGTAAGTTTTCATTCACATTTTTTTTTCATTCATGCTTTGATTTGCATTGCACTCATTTAAATTTTTTAAATATATATATATATATAACCAAATTGACAAGCATTTGAATGATAAAGCTTTGTAACACATCATCAACAACGAGTTGAAGGATGGTTAGTTACTTAATTTTGAAGAAACTTTGAACAAGGAGAAAATTTTGTATGTGATATGTTTCATTTTTTCCCCTAATAATTTGATGTTTGTTTTTTTCCAATGATTTGTAATGCTGGGGGTTTTTTTTTTCAAAATCTTGATTGTGGATAGATTGATGTTTTTCCATGTCTTCCTATTCCTATTTTTGAAAAGACTACTCCCACTTTAAAGGATGTTGCTATTGTTTCTTCTTTTCATGATAAATATGTTGTCCATGCATTTTAATTGAGGAAATATGTTTTTGAAACAAGGGATGGGATTTGGAATGAGTTTTTTGAATGCAAACTTCCAAAGTATAGATATTGCTTGGATACTATTCATGGTCGCATGCCTTTTGAAATTGTTAATGCCAATACAATGTTTGGCCATGTGTTCAACAATTTAGTGTTGTCTTATCACAATTAGCTATGTGGCATTTGGACCCCAAGTCTTTTTCAACAACAATTGGATCTAATAATTTTTTGATGCAAGATTACACACTATTAACATTTGGGATTATTTTTCTTTTTTCAATGACAACAAAACCAAATCTAATTTGGGTTTTGATCTTGTAACAATTTTGTAGGATTTCATCATATATTCTTTAAGATTCCTTGCATTTTGAGATGGATTTTTTAGTCGAATTGTTGGTCGGTCCAATATTAACATGTGCTTTCATAATTAGAATATTGAACTTCAAGCCCTTTGTATTTTGAGATTGAACTTTGACATGAAATTTTCATTCATCCAATAGTGTACTATTGTCATAGTTTTAGCATAGAACTTTTGGCCCTTTGTATTTTAAGATTAAATTTTGAAATTAGTTTTTCATTGATCCAATAATAATGTATTGCTTTTATAGCATGAGTATGAATTCCAAACCTTTTGAATTCTAAGATTGAACTTTGACATAATTTTTTTAATATTTTGATATTTTAAAACATTTTATTTTGCTCTTGTAGTTTTGGGACTGACCTTTAAATTTGAATTTGAGTTTTTTGTTCAAGGTTATGATGTTGAAATATCTTTTTTTTGGGAAAAAAATTTAAGTAAAAAAAATCCTTATGTAAAATTTTTTGGATTAAAAATAAAATAAAAAACTAATAAGTCACAAAATTCATAAGTGTTAGTTTTAGGTCAACAAGATCTTCCATTTTTTGGACAGGAGAACAAATTCTTTTGCTTAAAAATTAATGAAAAATAACCCAAAAAATCATGCTAATTCTTTACATGTAAGGTAAAGCCTTAAGGTGGGGACACTCTTAAAAATGAGGGGTCTAGGATGAGGTAATATGATAAGGCAAAAGATAAGTTTGAAAGTTCACATTTTGGAAATGTCCCCAACCCATGGGCATCTTGAATGTAAAACACATAATGAACTTTATCATAAGACTAAACATACATAAATCACAAGGTGATAAAAGTGAAGGGGAATTTATGTCTACTATTTCATAACAAGATGGACCATATCCAAGGCGAGACCTTATACCTATGAATGTAAGATCCTTTCCACTCATAAATAGTAAAATCATTCCTTTTACTAGGAAGGATATTCATGGATATAGGGTGCCTTCCAAATACACTACAAAATGTCTTTGAGTTCTTCGTGTGACAAAAGATTTATTTTGTTTGGGGGAATTTGGGAGGGAGGTTAGTTGTATAATTTTTTGAAAGTTAATTCAAAAGAAGGTAAGGTTTCATTGCATTTGTAAGTAAAATTTAACAAAAAAAAATTTGATAAATGAAGATGATAAAAATTATGTGAGATTGTTGGGATTGGTCCCTTGAATTGTTTTGAAGACTTTGCCTTAGTGAATTAGTACTAAAATGTTGCAAGGCAATTGCATTTGGACTAAGAACCCCCCCCCCCCCCCCCCCGCGGTCACGCTTAAGCAAAAACGTTCGAGACTATGCCCCCAAAATTTTGCCCCTCCATTAGCCTTGGCCAAAAACAATGACAAATAGTTTTAGAAATGGAAATTTCATGCAACCAATGGGAAGGTTTAACATGCACTCGTGATGGGCCTTGTTTTTTCCTTTTGGGGGTGCGGTGGGGGGAGATTTTTTTGTTTTTTTCCCTTGTTCCCGATGTGTTCCTAGATGTTCCTATCAAGTTTCCAAAGTGTTCCCCAAGATGTCCCCAATAGCACTTGGGTTTTATCCCATATGGTTTGCCCAAAGTTCAACACCTTTATATATAAAATAAAAAGGTGAAATCCAAGGGTGCACATTTGTTTCCATTTTGCAACTAGGGTCCAAAGAGGTGCCCAATGTCCCAAAAAATTGTTGATGGGCCTATCAATATGGTTCCTTCAAAATAAATAAAAAATTTGTGGGTGCACCCATGATTTAATTAATATGAATCACACTATATCATTGTATCATTATTACAACATTGAAATGATTTAGTTTAGTTGGGGTACATCATACTTTTTTTTTCTTCACCTTTTTTAGTTTTTTCATTGGCCCAATGCCCAAAACATATAATCCAAGTTATGAAACATTTAAAATATAAATTCTCTAGATAACTTGTTGATTGCAAAACTCATCCATGCAAGTTCATCTAAAAAGACATTTTTATTTATAAAAGTCAAAATTCACATATGAAATTTTATTTATGTAAATTTCAAAAAACATGATTTAGAAACAAGTTTGTGATATGAATAGGGATGAACATAGTAGGTTTTGAAAACTTGTCATATGTATTATAAGATTTTGTTGTTCACATTCTAAAGATGATAACCTCCAAGTTTCTTGTAACTCTTCAGCAAGTTGTGATCTTCCAATTTCTTTTAACTTGGAATTAAGGTTTGTGTGCTTATAAAAAAATTTTGTAACATCATCCAACTCCATTGCTTGGGGCATCATCATTCATTTTCATAAAGATTGTGACTTTAGATAATCCATCCCACTATTTTTGGAAGGAAAAATCCATGATGCTACAAGGTAAAATTGTCCAAACCTTAGCATCTCCAAAAGCATAATTGGAAAAACACTACCAATCTTCTTCTTCATCTTGTATTTGCAAAAGGTTTTAGCTCTCTCCATGATGTTACTGTATGTCGAACAAATTCTATTATTACAAAAACAAGCTCCATACTTGACATATTCATCAACTCCCTCTTACATATGTTTAAAACTAACTTTCCTATGACAAAACTGAAAGTGCACTTCCCCTTGGTCTTTCAAACAATATACAATCATGCGAGTGTATGTGTGCATGCCAACTCCCTTCACATGATGTCCTAGTTGATCAATTTGTTCAAAGCTATAATGTTGGAAATATATATCCTAGACACCATCTACAAGTGAAATCTTGAAAAACTCCCTCCTCTTTCTAAAGCACACAATCTTAACACACATTTGTCCTCTAGGAATCTTTCCATAATAACCAACATGTTTGTGGAATGTCAAAACACCTCACACTAATTGTGATGTTAACTTCTAAAAGTTTTTCATCTTTCATTTTCGACCAAATCTTCAACTAGAAACAAGTAAAAATGAAAAGATGGGAAGACCCAAGCAATTAGAAAACCACCCATGGGCCCCCCAAAAAAAAGACACGCATTGGTTGCATTAAACTTTTATTTCCAAAATTGTTTGTTACCATTTTTGGCTTGGGCTAATAGCAAGGGTAGACATTGGTCACATATTTTGACATATTCTCAACAAAAAAAAACTCCCCCCACCCCACCCCAAGTTGGAACAAACGCCTGGGACCCTAGGTTGATGGGTGGAGGCAACTTATGGAATAATAATTTGGGCCCAAAAGTTGAATTTTAAAAGGCCACTTTAATGAATTGGTTGTTTTTATATAGAAGAGCCTTTTAAAAATACACCTTGTCCATTAAAGTGGAATGTTACGCTTCTCCATTTTATTTTATTTTTTCTTCAATTTCCATTCATTAGGACTAATAGTCTACATTTCATTTAAACTTTGATCCACCAAAATAAAGTAGCCAAATTCCTTTCCATCTTGTTTAGTTCATATGGATTTAATGATTTTTTTCCATTTTGTTTGATCCATGTGGATTCAACCTTTCATCAAAATGCAAAAGATTCGATTATCAGCCCCAAGCCTATGACCTCTAGAACTTATATATACAACCAATTTATTTTTTATGTTGTCCCAACAATTTTTTATTATAAATTTTCAATAGCCTTGGTTTATGAATTGATAGAAAATATTATTGACGATCAATCAATGCAAAACAACAAATCGGAAAAAAATAATACATTGTTCAAAAATGTTACAAAATGTTTTGACAACGGAGTCGCCAATACTTGTGATCTTATGAAGATTTACCTTGTAGATTATTATAGCCTTTAAGTTCAATGATTTGTAGGGTGGCTATGTGTTTACACTTGAATCTATCAACTAGGTATTTGCAAAAGCTACTAAAGATCACATGTAGTTGAAATGATTTTTGAAAGGTTGAAATTTTTTTACATCAGATCTCATGCAAAACAGTGGCCTTCTACGATTTGTGTAAATCTACGCAATGGATTGATGCTCTACCCAACATAAATCTTGGCAGTGGGTATGCATATGATTGTGTATACATGGTGTTGTTGTTGTTTCATTAGTGAACCACATTTTCCCCTTTCAATCCTGATGGTTTTGTTGCTGATGGCGACACGTTTGGGTAGGGGACACTAGTAGTGTTGCTATTCGGCCCATTGATTTTTTCCATCACTTGTGAAAGTTGTGCATCATTATTTTGTAAATTTTCAAACAATTGTTTGGCTTGGTCAAAAGAAAGGTCCAACCATGTGGTAATGTCAATGATGTTGAACTCAATGAGAAACCAAGCCATTTGGTACGATGTTAGGGTGCTAAGCACGACCTTGTGGCTACATAGATTATAATTCATTTTTGACATCTACATATGGGATATGCAAAGCATCCATGAGCAACTTCATATGTCCTTGAGTGGCAACAATCGAACAAAATGAATGCCTATATGAAGATGTAATTTAAAAATGAATTGGTAGATGCAAGAAAGACAAATATCGAGTGCTTGCATCTTGTTGTGTTGTTCCAAGAATTTGGTATTCTTCACAACATAACTATCCACAAATTGGTTTGCTTCCATGGAAGATGTGAATGCATGGGGCACATTATATCCTTTGTAACTGCACACATCCAAGAGTTGCAATTGGTTATTGGTTAGATAATAAGTTTGTTGGTCTTTCTTTGGTTTTTTGTCAATCGACACATGGGTGAATTTGATGAGTTCCTTCTTTAACTTTTTGAACAATGCACCATAGTCTATGGTCTTCATGGACCCATGTTTAGTAATTGTGTTAAGTTTACTTTAAGATGTACATGAAAGAAATAAAACACTATGAAAAAATCATGTCCATTGCAACTAGGCTATCTAGTTGTAATCTAGTTCTATCAAACACTTTTTAGTTGCAACAAACAAGTTGCAATAGACACAATTTTTTCATAGTGAAATGAAATTCTTGAAAATTGCTTGCGATGTGTTGAACAACGATAAGTTATCTGAGAGGGAAAGTCAAAGGGACAAAGTTGTGAAGTTAAAGTATGATGATGAGAATTGTTTTGAAAAAAATTTCTTTGGGTGTTCAAATAATTTTTAGGTAGGAATGGGCATTTAACAAATTGATTATACAGGATGTGTATGGATTGGTCAATAGAAAAAGAGTGCATGTGCATGTTGCTAAATTATCTATGTTACTATGATGAGGAAGAAAAGAACATATCTTGAACATGAAGAATCAACAAGAGTCAAAAGTGAATAAAAAGTGAGTCATATTTCAATAATTCCAACATCGCACTACAAAATGGTGTGTTTCTCTCTTAAGCTTCAACTTTTGTTTTTGTTTTGTTCTTCCTTTGTAGTGTCAAATTTTAAGTGCTTGCTTGGGAGGGATGGTTGGGGGTCAAAAAAAGAGATTATTGATTATTGAACTAGGGTTTGTGGCTAGTTTTTTTTTTTCTTTGCACAACTTTGAAGGAGGAGTGTAAATTGGAATCCACAAATAGATGCGTAGTTTTTTTTTCATGATCATGTTGCAAAATTGTCCCATGTTTGTGGAAAAAGATTCTCTGGAACATAAAAGCAAAAGCAAAAGTAGTGGGAAACGTGAGAATTTGCACATTTAAGGTTATAAAAAAAAGGTTGGCAAGTGATGAGAAGGATGACAACGATCATCAACATCAAGAAGTAGAGAAAAGACATAAAAAAACAAGCTTACAAACACGTGCTTTAGTTCTTCTTCCTATTTCTAGAGAGAATCGTTTATAATTGAAAAAAAAAAAAACCAAGGAAAAACACATGTACATTGTTGTTGTTGCTATCGGATTCTTTGTAGAGAATTTTAGGTCCCTAGTGAAACAAAGAAGCAAGCTATTGCATGAGCCTAGAACCTAAGCCTAGAGCCTATAATTGGAACTTGGGATGGTAAAATGTCTTTCCCCTATACACATGCAAGTAAAACTACAAAATTAATTTTGTACCAGTAAACTTAAAAACAAACACAAGGATGAATGTAAATATTCATCATCATTATGGATGAATGATTTTTTTCATTCATCTAATGCATGGTTGAAAAAAATTAATTGCATTTACATGTTCTTAATAAATAGAACTTCCATTAAAACTATGGATGAATGTTTTATTTTATCATGAAAGTTTTATGGATATTTTTTTTTCCATAATTTTAACTAACTAGAACTTCATGAAACACAATCTAATTCTATATGATATAACATCTATTGAATAATATAATGTAAATTCCATTATAAATGTATTTCATAATACGGTTTAAAATGTCATTATTTTCAAAATGTCTTAACTATATTATCATTACTATGTTGACATCCACTCCATGGTCATTATTGGTTTTTTTTATAAATTAAATAAATAAAAATTTCTTGAATAAACTAACCTTATGTCATTAATGATAGTAGGTTTTTTCCTCCCCCTCCTTTAAAGGTGCCATAACTTCTTTCAAACCTATTTATAATTGTTGCTGGCAACAATGGGGTTTTTTTTTTCAATTCTTTGTCAAGGGTGCCATGACTTTCTTCAAATTTAACAAATGTTTTGAAAACAATGGGTTTTGAGTGTTTTAGATATTTTAAAACTATATAATGTCATTGGTGATAATGGGTTTTTGAAATAAATTAAAATTTAATTTTAGGCACCTTAATTAACTTTCTTCGAGCAACCTACTATCATAGATGACAACAAGGTTTTTTTAACGATTATTTATTTTCAAAGTTCCTCAAATTTTCACAAAGTAAATATATAATGGTGTTGACAACAATTGGGCAGTGGAGGGGGGGGGCGGTGACACTCATTCCATGACAATATTTCTTGAATTGCTTAACATTGTTCATGAAAATGATTTTTTAAACAAATTTTTTAAAATTATTTTGGTCCCATCATCATATCTTCCCTTATTGTCACAATTTCATTATCCATCACTATTAAACGACATTCAAGTTTGAGATATTAATACTTGGACAACAAATGTGAATGGATATAAATAATTTTGAATTTATTTATCATCCAATCATGTATGAATTTCATCCAATGATTTATTTATTTAATCCAAATTTAAAATGAAATTCATCAATATGAAATCATTCATATATGGACATACTCATCCATGTAGGTGGATTAAAATCACATTAAATTTTAAGTTCCAAGTTCAAAGCTCCAAGATCAGGCTTTATGCTCATGCATACACAAGCCATCCTCATAAAACAAAGGTGTTCTTTCTTAGTATAAATAGTATTTTGGGTTTGTTTACCCATGTGAAAACCTTCTTTAACTTGTGATAAGCGGCATGTGTCATTGATAACACATGAGGGTTGGAACAATGATGGGGGGATTTAAATGGCTTGACATTGTTTGGTAGCATTTTTGGTTTCATGTCACACCATCTTGGGATGGCCGTTATTTTTTTTTTAAACATTTGGTGGATGTGGCATGTCATACTTGACATGATGAATATTGCTTTAGTGTGAAAATATTGTTGTAGGTAGAAGTTTTATTAGTAATATACATATTTGACTAACAATTCCACAACTTTTTTGCATGTTGAAAAACATCAATATGACTATTTAAATAATTTATTATTATTTTTTTGTGGAAGGATTAAGCAAGGTTCAAGTTGACAATTCATAGTCGGCATCTTGCATAGAAGCACCTAAGTTGTTGCAAGCAAAGAAATAGGATCCAAGGTCATTTTCAAAACATTCTACTTGTCAACAAGGGCAGAACAATAACATGTGCCTTTCAAGTGCAAAGTAATGGGGCACAAAGCAAGTGTGGGATATGCCATTGACCTTCTCTCATGTTACCAAGTTCTATTAATTTTTATTCAATATAATTTTAAAGAAAATAACATGTATAAAAATATGATAATGTGCACAATGTTTATTTTTGTAACAACATAACATATTGTAATAAAAATCTTGTTGTTTTATCTAAATTTGAACTCTTATTATTGATGTGGGAAAACCCATTTTTGTCAAGAACCAACTATTTAAATTCAGAACCCTTTGTTTAACCATAATGATAATAGCAATCATATACAAATAACTACCATTTTTTAGAGAGTAATTACACTAGTGATACTCGTACTTATAGGCAATTCCTTGTATGGCATAAAATCTTTGTACCATAACTTTTTAGTCTTTTTACTCTTCATATCGTCTTTGGTATCATAGTATCAATTTCAAAAGTAGCTAATATTCCTCCCAAAATTCCAACAACTCTAACAACTTTAAGAGCTCTAATAGCATTGGCACACCTATAATATTTGCAGCACCAACTGCATTGGCAACATTGGCAACATTGACAACAACTAACAATTGTTGTAGTAGTATTAACACTTGTGATAATGCTTGCAACACATGCACCAGTTTTGTCACCCATTATTATGTCATTAGTTACCACCATATCAACCCCTTCAACTTCATCACATGTGTTATCAATTTTTTTGTCAATTAAAATTAATTTCCTATCATCATTCCAAGGAGGTGTTAATGTTATGATTACACCTCCTACTAAAAACATTTGTCAAATAATGGAACCTATTTACCAGTTAACTCACCCTTCACCATAACACACCATGGGAAACTTTTTTACATAGGCCCCTAGGGTGACAAGTTTACCATCTACAATAGCTATTGTAAAACCTTAAACAACTACAACACAACTGCCATAAGTGATGAACCAATGAAGTCAGTTGACTAATTCCTCACCTCAGTAGCATAGCCATTTCAACAACAATAGGTTATTCAACCTTTGCTTCCATTACCCCCATCTCAACAAAACCAACTGCCATTTCAAGTATTGAATGCCTTTATGCTTTTTCATAATCATTTAGAGCATAGGTGTTAATTTTCCTTTAGGTTATAAAAAATTGATGCAAGTAAACGCTCTTTGGAGTCAACATCTATTGTTAAAGTTGTCATGCCACAGTTTGTTATTTCATCAGGCTCCAATGGTTGCTACACAACAATCTAAATTTTGTATGAAATTTTGCCTTCATGTAGAAAAATTGTTTAGATCTTGTTGTATGGTATTAAAAACGTGGAGGCCATGGTGTACTTGTGGGCCAAAGGAATCAGTGGTAGGTAAATGACATATAGTTATCTTGTAGTTGGTTTCATTGAAGTTATAGGACTCTTAATGTGTTGTATGTGATGTGTTGTTGTAATGGTAGAATGTACAACTAAGTACATTTTTTGGTGTGCTTTCATAGACTAACTAAAATATCTTTAGTTTATTGTTGTTAGGATGTTGTATTGTTCAATGTTTATCCAAGAAATTATAGGGATCTTGTTTATCTTTAATAAGTGACATTGTACAAACTTTTAATGGTTATGGTTTGTGCAAGGCAATGGTGCTACTAGGAACAACAATCAAATGTAGAGGAGAGGAAGAGGCAATGGAAGTGGTAGCAGCATTGGAGTAAGTAACTTTGACTTGTACTTTGACATTGAAGAATTTTCTATTGTTCCCCAATGTTGTGGTTATGGAGCTATATTTGTTTTGTTAAATTATGCAAGGAAACATTAGTCATGTGATTTTGGAAATACATTACTTGGAACCATATTTCAATTGAGGGGATTACTATTTAAGATTTTGTTCATGTTCAATACCTATCCAAGGTTTCTGTTGATTTCAACATCTATATGCATTTTGAATCCCATTGTGGTTATTTGAAGTTTGTTTACATAAAACTTTACACTTCTAAAGATTTTATAGGTTATTGTTGGAAACTAGGTTGTCGAGGTTCTAATTAAGCAAATTGTGTACATTTCACTTATTGTTGTCCACAAACATTTGGAGTTTGATGATTGTTTGGATCATTTTTAATAAGGGTCCACCATGTAGCTTTTTGATACATGTTTTGAAAAGTTGTTTAGTGGACACATCTATGGGCACAACTTACACACCCCACTCAATATTTCACTAGATACATTTTATCTAATGTTCTTGTGTGCTACTAGATGAAAAAAAATTCCTTGTGAAAATGATATGTATATGCAAAATGTTGTTAGGAGTTTGGGGACACAATAAAAACATTGGAATTTTTTTTAATTGAATGCAAAAGAAATATCATGTTTTTTCCTTTACAACTTAACTCCCATGAACCATGCAATTTGTTACATGAACAACAAATAATACACATTTTGCATAATGTTAAAAGTAAAGTCAATAATTTTGAATCCTAGATTAACTCCTTCAAGGTTGTATTTCTTCTTTAATTTTTAGAACTTACAATCTTTAGATCTCTAAATAATTCACCTTGACCTTTAAACCTTTTTCATGGATCCTCTAGGAAATATTGTATTTAAATACATTATACATCACCATTTTATATTTGAATGCATATCAGAAATATTCACATTTTGATGTACAATTTGTTGTTTATCATCTTGTTTATTTAGAAGTATTTAATTTCAATTATCAACCTTTTATTTATACATTGTACATTCATAAAACATACCCATATTTAAATCAAAATTAATTTATAAAGTTATTTACTTTTATCATTCTATCATTTTATCATGCATTTCTTTGATTGCATATGTATGTTAAACATTAACATAAAATTTGCAAATTCACATGTGATTTTCCAAAAATATGTGTATCATATAATTTAGGAATCTATGAAAAATATTCATTTAAAATTTAAAAAAACATTTACAATGTTTGGAAAAATATTTTCAGATGCATATTGAATAATCAAGTTATGAAATTTTTTTTTAGGAGAATCCAATTTCTTGTAGTTTTCAAATCTTGTAGTGAACTTTAGAAAACCTTTGTAGTGTCTATTTTAACCCATGACCAAATATTGTCATGGAAAAATATATTATTTAAAAAATCATTCATTTACATAGTGTGCATTGTACTTATATTCATTCTAATTTCAAGTTTGCATGTATGTTTGCAAGTGTTTTTGTATTGAAAGATAAGATTGAAAATGTTCTCATTCATATATGTATAATAAAATATATTTAACAAATTAAAATGTAAATGTGTTTACAATCTAATAACTTAAATGCATAGAAAATATGGATGTTTCATTATTAATATCTTTGATAATTTTTTTGTAAAAAAATGCATTCAATAAATAAAATTATTTCAAAAAAATCGTAGGAGGATCCAAACTTATAATCCTTGAAAAACCTATAGTTTTCAATTAGTTTCCAAGTTCTTTTAGTTAGCTTTATGAAACCTTGCAAACTATTAATTAAGGTATATTGTCAATTGCGAAAAACACCTTTGAGTAACATATTTAATATATGTTCATTTACAACAAATGCCTGCATATATTGGTTTATTTTATGATTTTTTATATATTAGTTGAAATGATGTGAACATTTATAGTTCATTTTGATGTACAAAATATGTTTAAAATTATGTTTTATGATTTTTCAAAACTTACATTTGTATATAAACAATTTTTCTGAAAAATATTGTACACATGTTCACATTTTTTTAATGTTTTTTTTGTAGCAATAAATAAAAAAAGAGATACACATTTTACATGGTTCAATTTTTCGATACCAAATATAGGGCAGATTTTTAATCAAAATTTTTCAAATTGCTTAATTTTTTTTGTAATTCAAATTTTTGCATTGGATTTTCTAGGAAAAAGAATATTTCAACATCCAATGCATAATCATTTTATATTCAATATTGTATATATCACCAAAATTAAATTTTTTTTATACAATAAGTTTTATATCTAAAGCTATTCAACACTAATTTCTCCTCCTTTAATTTCAAAGGACACAATTTGCAAGTGGAAGTGTTTCACATTTATGAAATTTCATAAAGAGGGTTCATTACCCTTTGTAAATAAACTTGGAAAAATGTTTTCAATTATAAAGATGTGAGTGCATTGAAAAAGTTTCAAATTTTCGTTTTGTTATTTTCCCTTCTTACTAAATGTAATCTTAGAGTTCTTTCTTAGTTTAGTTGAATTAATTTGAATAGTTCAAATTAATTTTAATTTTTTATTTTATTCAGTTCTTTTGTAAAATACATTTGTTGTGTTTTGATGTTTTATGCTGGGCATTATTCATCTATTTTTCACATAACATGAATTTTTATGAATGAGATATTTCAATTTGTTTATTTGAGAGACGATACTATGGTTTCAAAATGGAATTTTATGTTTTGTGCACATGAAACATATGATAATGAAAAATTTCAAATCTTTATTAAGGTAAATTTCATTGAATTTCAATTTGAAACAATTATATATTACTTTCATATTACATTTTGGGTGTGAATCATCAAAAGCAAGTGATTAGGTATAAATATTCATATTTTGATGTATAGTTGTTGTTTATCATGTCGGTTATTTAGAAGTGTTTAATTTCAATCATCAACCTTTGATTTATAGATTGTACATTTATAAAATATATCTATATTTGAATCAAAATATTGTCATTAAAAATATATATTATTTTAAAAACCGTTCATTTCAAACAATCATGTTTGTCTACAAAACATTCCCAATGTTTATTTCACACCTAATTACAACATATAAATGTGTCATAATTTGAAGTTTTGCATGTATATTTGTGAATGTTTTTTTATTGAATGAGAAGATTGAAAATACTCTCACTATCATTATGGGAGATATTAAAGCACATTAATATTTTTTATGTTTATAATATTTCATAATATATATTTAATGTTATTACACTTAAATTGAGAAATGTTAATAAAGTATTGAATAAGAAAGAATTTTAAATGTTATATCATGAGCATTCATATATGTATAATAAATCATGTTTAACAATTTAAGATGTACAATGATTTACAATTTAATAACTTAAATACATAGGAAATATGGATGTTTCATTATTAATATGTTTGATGAAAGATTTGTAAAACAATGTACTCAATGAATCAAATTATCAAAAACAAAATCCTAAAAGAATCAAAGTTTTTAATTCTTAAAAAAATCCATGGTTTCCAATTTTTTAGTTCCCATGTCCTTTTAATTAGCCTTGTGAAATCTTAGAAACCCTTAATTAAGCTATATTTTCCATAGAAAAAAAATCTTTGGATAAACATATTCAATATATATTTTTATTTGTACACATTTTCACATTTCTGTAGTGTTTATTTTTCTTTGTAGCAATAAACATCAAAAGATATATGCATTTTACATAATTCAATTTCTAGATACTAAATATAGGACAAATTTTAAATGAAAAGGTTTTAGTCATTATTAAGCATTGAAAGCATGTATCATACCTAGTTTACAAGAAATAACTAATTTTAATTCATCAATATTTCCACAAGTTTGTGAATAAATCAAAATATAAATTAATAAAATATAAAATAAAACATAAAGAATTAGGAATTATATGTATTGAAAATTAAAAATAACAAAACATAACAAATTGAAGGAAAGTATTAAAAATCAATAAAAGGAATAATTACAACATGAACTATAATCACATGAATATCACATGTATTATTATTTTCAATTTTCATGCAATTTAAATGGTTTAATTACTAACTTTTAAATGCAACTAATATACCAATTTGACTAATGTAGTGTGATCAACCCTTTTATTGAATTTTCATTGTAGTTAGTTCTAAGTGTTGAATCTTATTAGTGAAGATCATAAACATTTTTTTACAATTAAAATATCATTGAATATTAAACCATATATTTTAAAATAAAATTATGGACATCAATCTTCAAAGGCGTGGGCCCTCTAAGTAATCAAAATGCCTGTAAAAGTACCCAATTTAATATTTTCCAAGCATTTTTTATGTTCCTAATAGTTATAAACAAAATAAATGATTGCCTACTACAATTAAACTTGATAACGCAGTCTTGCAAATCTACATAATGGAAACATTGATTCATTGAAGAATCCAATTGTATACAACAAAATTGATTGCATACTTTAATTACATTTAGCAAGACACTTATGCATATACACATTCTATATGTAGTATATATTCATAGTTGTGAATATATTTTATGGCCTTCAACTACATGATCATTCCAAGCACATTTTGCCAATTACCTCCATCCACATTTGTTTACAAAATCAATAATCACACCCATGTTTGTTAGGCCTTCTATGCCAAATTGAAAATTCAAATTGTTTTTTTATAAACAATAGAAACTTCCACCACAAAATAATAATAATAATAATAATACTAAATAAATAATAATATTTATATATATATATATATAAGAAATGAGGAAGATGATGATGATAATTATGATGATAAAGATGATGAAACAAAACAAGCTACAACCATTTTCCAATTTAGAAGCACTTCATGTGAATGACAAACCTTACTTATGAAATAGTTTTTACATTCAATGTTTTTTTTTAGTATAAGTTGTCTTCTTACTTGCTTTCGTATAATTTCACGACTACCAATGATTGAAAACCTTTTTGTTGATGTCTCCAATTCCTGAACCCTTCCACCATCTTAGATATTAATTCAGCAAGTCAGTCAGTCAGTCAATTAGTCAGTTACAGTGACTCCGGACGGGATGTGTTAGTTACTAACTGAAACTGAAAGTAGGTGGGAGACTGTTAATAGCAACCCACTTGGACCAATTAAACCATCTAGCCAATGAGAAACAGGGAATAGTCAATAAATACGTATTGACTTTGTTTATTAGATTGTTCTAGGGCTCCTCTATGGCTCTCAAAGCTATCGATTGTTTGAGGGTACCAGCAGTCTCCTCGTGGATTCACTGGATTTGACTGATGAACAACATCCAAGATTTCCAATGCAAGGTCACCTACTGAGCGTTGATGGAAATGTTCTTATTACCACATGGCCCTCACTTGATTTTTTGTGAAATAAAAATTGTATCCATGCATTATGCACGAGGTTCACACTAGTTAAATATAAGTAACTAAAACATCAAATTTACAATAAATAAACTCCAAGCTATAACAAAACATGGGATGGATTTGTATGGAATACATGTAAAAATGCAACTTCCATTTGTTAAGAATATTTGATATTGCATTTGTTTCCATTCCTAAAATAAATCTTCAAATTCTATAATATCCAAAAATTAAATAAATAAATGTTTCAAGAAAAAAAAGCTTGCAAATTTTTCCATAATTGGTTAAATTATTTTTTTTGATAGTTAAATTTTTACCTTGTTTGTCAGAAGTTGCAAGTAACCTCAATTTCAAAATTATTCATTTTAATTTCAAGAAAATATTTTTAAAAATAAATATTTTATATTAATTTTGATAAATACATAAAACATTTGTAGGGATAAAACATTGAAAAATCAAGATTTGAACAATTTGTAATTCTTGATAACATGACATATGTAAGACCTAGAGCAAATGAATTTTTAATATCAATAATAACTTTGGATTTAATTGTTGCACCTTGTGCTTTACATAGAAACTCCCTTTTCCATAGGTATGTTGTTGCATTTTTGTTCACCTCTTGATTGATGAGATGGCTTGCAAGAGAACAATTACAAATCACAACATTGGGAAAGTAGCTTTGCAAGCATTGTTTATGATAAGGTTCTTAAACCCTAGGGTTTTTCCATGCTCTTTGAGCTCGTTTCAAATTTGTTTATAATGGCACTTCTTTGTGGGGTGAACTTGATGAGCCCAATTGGAGCAAAGTTTATTGTTTCAACAATGTGACATGGGGTTTTTCTTAGGATTTGTGGTTAGTACTTTG
>Ga0116227_10002469_pt1 | contig 41944 bp, 29 predicted proteins | sample S1TSphgellanicum_FD_89693 | JGI IMG/M metagenome (GOLD analysis project Ga0116227, IMG submission 89693) | Host-associated microbial communities from peat moss isolated from Minnesota, USA - S1T2_Fb - Sphagnum magellanicum MG | ecosystem: Host-associated > Plants > Peat moss > Unclassified... | reverse complement strand
TTTTTTCTAATCTTTGTTTTTTATTCAATTGTAATGTATTTTGACACTTTGGAGCTTTTTGCATAAAGTGAGTTATGTTTTTGCTTAAATTTTGGCTTTGCAAAGTGTGTTGAAGTTGTTTTTCCCACTTACTGTTGTGACTGCAAGCTTTGCAGATGCTATAGAATTGTTTATTGTTATTTACTTGTTTCCCTTAAAAGAAAGTGGTAAGCTATTTATCATTAAACACTAATAGATTTGAGGTGTTCAAGTCTATATCGATTTTTAATCAAGTACCCAAAAACACCCGAAAATTCATCGGGTGGGTTTAGTAAGAAGCAAAACAGTGTTGTCGTCTACATGGCTTTTGTTTTGGGTATATTCCAAAAGAGTAGGTTGAGAAAGTTGTTGAGATTGATTGACTGTTGAATGTGCAATCTACATATGTGCAATCTACATTGCTCAGGGGCAAACACCAACCCAAAGTACAAATGCCCATGTTATGAGAAAGTGTGGGGAAGCAAACTTAAATTAGATGAACATTTCTTGGCAACGCCATGCCCAGGCACAAGGGCAATTGATGATCGCAAATTGTGGCCCATTGTTGTGAAACATTGCAAACTGCAAGTGCGCTTGGGATGACAAGCAATAGTCGAGCACTTGTACCTCGAAGAAATGCATAGTCTACGTCTCCAACCTGGGAACAAGGTTTGTCCTTGTCAACTGCAACCATTGGAGGTTCATTGGAGGCCCACATCTGATGTCCGACAAGCAGCATTGTAGCCCAACCCGCCACATGCAAAATCTTGCTTCGTCCCAACATTGTTCAATTGTTGGAGGTGAACGCATAGCTTGCAGAATCATCTGCATCCGTGCAACAACGTCATAGATCCGCAAATCAGGCGGTTGTACCGGCATCAAACACCTTGCCGGCAAAGATAAGGCGCTTGCAACAAACTTCTGAGGCAGTGAGTTCAAAGCGTAAGAACCCCCCTATCATGCACAACGCATGTGCCAAAAAATGCTATCTTCGTTGGGCAGGCAAACATGATTTACAGAAACCACATAATTTTAGCCCAAAGATCACATTGACCATTAAACCAGAATCTATGTGAGTACTAGTCAAGAGTAGTGGCTCTGGACCTCATGTTTCGTGGTCAGCTCCACCTCTTCCCACTGTAGCTTGGTTTGTAACTTGCCTAGTTCGCTCAGCACCCCCATCTAGAGTCTGCAGAGTCACACCATTGAACATCACATTCGACAGAACTTTGAGGATGGAAAATGTTGTGGCGATGAGCTCTTCGCTCCCTGAGAGCGCATCAGAAAGCACCCGTCCCTCACAGTTTCTCTCACGTTTTCTTTGAGTTTTTTCTGTAATTCCGCAACGGCGATGATGAATCTCTGCTTGGATTCAGGAGAGCAAAGCGAATCCAAAATGAACGAATACTGTCTCGTTGCAGACAAAATTCGGGAAGCAGGTCGGTGCGATCGTCAAGAACTCGGCAAGCTCGAAAACAGCAAGCGGTTTTCCAACGAAGCACCTGTCCACCCGATCTCAAGCTGCGATGGCACTCCTTCATCAAGGAACCGCCCTGCTCTGCCGGAGCAAGATCCCGACCACTGCTCTCTTGAGGAAAGCATCCTCCCTCCGGGGAGAGCACGATTCGGAGAGAAGAACTTGGCAGATCGAACTTCGGCGCCCTCGGTCACTCCAGAGGAACAGACAAAACACCCGAAGAGAAGAGGAGAAGCCTGAAGCAACCAGACGCGTAGCAATGGCAGAACGGACAACTCCAATTCTCAATGGTCACTTTTGTCGGAAGCTCCGGAGGAAGGAAAGGCGCAGCAGGATCGTCGCCTGACCGAACGCCTTGCAAGCAAGAATCATCCTCTCCAGGTACCTCAGAATCCCTCCCCTCATCTTTCATGCTCAGAAATCTTATCTGATGTCATCAGGAAGGGCCTCAAACTTGCGGTTCCAAGCGCCGAAGCCACGAAAGCTTCAGGTGCAAAGGACATACGGAAAAAGCAAGCGGCACCCCCCGTGAGGGAATTCCCAACTCCATCTCTGAATGCGCTCCCAGGCTGCGGGTCAGGACTCTCTTTTCCTTCAGGGGAAGACACCCAAGGCCCATCACCGGTTGACTACACTCTGGAGATCGAAGCGGTCTTCCCGCTAGATATGGTGTTAGATATGCAGAAATGCGCGGCGCAAAGAGCGCGCAAAATAGTGATCGGAAGAACATTAGGAGGCAGAGCCTCACACAAAGACCTGGTAGACTGCCTCAAGCTGCATCTCCCAACGCCCTTCGTCACCATAACTTTCCTAACCAGAGGATACTTCGAGATCCTTTTCGAAAATGAGGAAGGAGCCAAAGCCACGAGGAAGCTCGCGGCTGTGGAATGGAACGGATGGGCCCTCTCCTTCTCAAAGTACTCAGAGAACTTCAGGCCAAACGAACTAGGAGCAGAAAAGCTCCTCACACACTCCATCAAGGTGCAATTCCCCGACCTCCATGCTCAATTCCGCTCAATCCAAGCACTGACCATAATGGCCAGCAGCATCGGAAAAGTCCTTGACATAGAGTCGCCCGACTCATACATCAAAAGGCCGGTAGGGCCAATGGTCACTGTCGAGGTCAGAGACATTAGCAAACTAGCGGGGATCATCAGGATCCCCTCCATGTCTGAGGGGGTAGATGCAGGAGAAACGACAGCCCAGAGAGTCCTTTACTCAGGGTTGCCGAACCAATGCAGAAAATGCTGTCGTTCTGGGCACCTGGCCAGAGCTTGCCCGTAAAACAAACCTCCAGCACAGGAAGGAAACACATCAGTCAAGCCCCCCCCCCCGAAAGGGCGCTGGAAGACAGCTCTGAGAAAGACTCCTGGCGCATAGCGCTGGAGACAAATAACGGCTAACACGGTAGAAGTGCAGCCGGACCTTGAGATGAAGGAATCCTCCGAGCTGCCAACTCAGCTAGAAGACGAAGCTAATTACATACAGGAACTTTTAACAGAAGGGCGCCAAAAGCTGAACGCCTTCTGGAATTCCACACCAAATTTTGGAATCTAGGAAATGGCCAGCGCCCAGGACCCGAGTCTAGCCGCAAAGTCCAATCCTTTCGCTATTTTAGGGGAGGACATTGCAGGAGCTGTGACCCTAATGGAAATGCAGGAGGATATGAAGGAAGGCTGGTCCTTCCAAGGCCGAAAGAGGCACGATCCCAAGCAGACCCCACCTCGGCAGACCACACAGCAACTCCCCCCGCACCCCACCCACAGAGAAATCACCCCAGGAGGGAAGAGAGGTTAGCTACACTCCGAGGTCCACCCTTCCTATTTTACCTCCCTCGGCATACAGGTCCCGCCCTGCAAGGAACCACTCAGAGCCAAGATCTGGCCGGTCCTCACCAGGACCAAAGAGGAAAAAAAGGAAACACTTGTTCACTGCAGAAATCAATCCCTGCCAAACCTTCCCTTCTGTTTCAGAATCTCAGGCCCAACAGAAGCAGCTGAAACAGAATGGACACAAGAAACCGCAAGGGCCGACCTCATCTAGCGCCTAGAATTGGAGCTAGAAGAGAATATCCTAAGATTCAAATGGTGCATCAAGGAACAGCTACACCTGGAGTGGAGCTGGCAAGAAGAAAAGAGCAGAGGAGGGATGGATTGTACCATCTTAGTCCACATGGACACCGGGACCAACGCTCTGAGCACGTAGAACAAACGACACCTACATTGGAAGGTCTTGGACCCCGCTCAGGAGATGAACAACGACATCGAATTCGCCACCCCGGCGCACAACCTGTTGAGGAAGACAGACATAGGGAACTTAGTACGCCAGGCACACAAGAACAAATCGGCAAGCCTCCTCGCTTCACCTCAGGCAACAAGAAAGAAGCGTTTCACAAAACTGGACCTAGCTCTAATGACAGCCAAATTACCGGGATTGATCGGCCCCTCGGCCGCCCGAAACAAACTTACCTATGATTGAAAAGCCGCTGTCACTTGTCTCCTTCAACGTAAGAGGGCTGAGAGGAGCCTCGGCCAAACCTAAGGAAATCAAAGCATGGCTGGTTTCGCTCAAAGCTCCTCCCCAAATCTCGCTCATCCAAGAGCACCACATAGGGAAGGACGACAACCAAAACCCTGCCAAAGGAAAAGGATTAGAATTCTGGAGAGGGAGCTCTTTCTGGAACCATGGCATCCCACTCAGGCGCTCTCAGAAGATCAGAGCTGGAACTACCATCCTCATAGATAGGGCAACAACCCCGCTCATCAAGGATCACGGCATCCTAGTCGAGGGCAGAGTGCAATTCGTTACTCTACACTCACCCGACAATGGGCTGCTCACAATCATCAATGTGTACGCCTCCCAAACCTCCACCGAGAGAGCTCTTCTCTGGAACAGAATAACTCAAGCCGATTTCACATCGGACCACATCATTCTGGGCGGCGATTTCAATCACTTCGAAACCACGGACCAGGAGAGCACCCCCGGCACAAGGAGAATGCACAGAAGGGAGGCTACTGCCTGGCACCGAATGACCTTGAGGTACGGCCTCACAGACGCCTGGCTCCTTGACAGCTTCCACAAACAATCAGAGAAAGAGTTCACGTATGACAATGGGAGAGCTGGCAGGAAATCGACAGTTTCACGAATAGACAAAATCATGATTTTTCAAACGGTTAAGGAGAGAGGAAGAAGAATTGAGGTCGCGGCCTCAATGAGGAAACTCACAGATCACTCACCCGTTTGCATAAAAATCTGGGGAAGTCTCAACCCCTCCCAAAACACGCCTGGCTATTTCGACATCTTTCTGTTGAGCAATGAGAGAAGAAAGAAGGACATGTTGGAAGCTTGGATCGGAGAAGCTCCGCTCCCCACGATCGACCAGAACTGGGCACCGTGGTTGGAAGCAGCTATTGAGAGAATCACGCAATGCAACCGACGCCTTTCAAAAGAGAGGAAGCGCGCCCAAGGCGCTCAGATCAGAGCCTGCACCAAAAAAATTCAGTTAGCAAAAATTCAGCTGTAGAAGAATCCCACGAATGAGGAGATAAGAGGAATTCTATCAGATTCGCAAAGCAAGCTCACTAAAGTATTCCAAAACTCAGTCGAGCGCAACCGACACCTATCAGCCTCCAATTGGCTCAGGTACGGGGACACATGTTCAAAAGCCTTTTTCGACTTCCATCGCGCGAGAAACAAAAGATCCCTTCTGAGGGAGTTAGAAATCGAGGGAGGCATTGTCTCCGGATAGAACGACCTCACTCAGTACATAACAGAATTCTACACGAGGCTGTACACCTCTGACGCAAATACTCCAGGCACGGAGGAGGCACAACAACGCTGCTGGACCAGTGTCCCGATCAAGGTTTCGGGAGAAATCAACGAGACCTTGACCAGGCAGCTCACATTGAGCGAGATTCTCACAGCAATCAAAGCTCTTTCCCAAAGGCAAAATTCCCGGAAACGACGGCCTGCCCATGGAATTTTTCCATGAGTGCGCTGAGGAGATGGCGCCCATCTTGTTGCAAGCTTTCACAGCAATGCTCGGCACCGGGAGAGCCTTGGCTGCAATCAACAAAGGGGTGATAACTCTAATCCCCAAATCGGGAGACAGAGCAAAACTTAGCAATTGGAGGCCCATCACCATGCTGGGCAGTACATACAAAGTCCTGGCAAAAGTACTAGCCGGAAGGATAAAGGCGGCCCTCACTCACATTATTAGACCTAATCAAACTGGCTTCGTGGAGGGCAGGAGCATCATTGACAACACCTTTATGGCCGAAGAAGCCCTAGAATGGGCAGAGGAGAGCGAACAGGACCTAGTCCTGCTCCTACTCGACTTTGAAACGGCCTTTGACAGAATCGAATGGGGGTTCTTGTTCTCAGCCCTGGCCAAATTGGGCTTCAGCGAAACCTGGATCCGCTGGGTCAAGACCCTCTACCTAAAGGCCTCTTCAGCCATTAAGGTCAATGGCACAACCGGACCAACCTTCCAGTTGGCCCCCTCAGTAAGGCAAGGCTGCCCCCTGGCGCCCTACCTGTTCATACTGGCCATTGACGTACTGGGCCACATGCTTGCTGACCCGAGGTATAAGGTGGAGGGACTTACTCTCCCCAGGGGGGGACTGGTCAGGGACCAGACATTCGCCGACGACACAGCCTTGTACCTGCAGGGGTCCCCCTCCAATCTGGACAGGGCTCAGAATGTCCTCAACATCTTCTGCCAAACATTAGGGGCCAAGGTCAACTGGCACAAATCAGCAGCGATTTGGGCCAGTAAGAACAAAAGGGAATGGCACTGGGGGGAAAATGTAGGGCTCAAATGGATCCCGGATGGGGAAAGCACCCAGTACCTCGGAGTACAAGTGGGTTCCCACCTACCCCAGAAGCGAACTTTGAGAAAATGAGGCTGTCCTTAAAGAACAAACTCATCAGCTGGAGCAACAACCGGCTCTCCCTGGCGGGCAGAATTCTGGTGGTAAACCAAGTCTTGCTAGCCTCCATGTGGTACATAGCAGCATCCTGGAATCCCAATCCCAGGATGTGCTCTCAAATCAGGGGTATAGTAAGAAACTTCATCTGGGGAGGCCGAGATACCCCAACACGAGCTAAAGTAAAATGGGACACAATGGTGATGCCAACCTCCCCAGGCAGGCTGGGGATAATCGATCCCAGGGCTCAGTTAGAAGCACTCCTGGCTAAACTCCTAACCAAAGGCCTCGCCCCTGGCGGAGAACCTTGGAAATAACTTATTAGGCATAAGGCCGAGCAAACCAGGCTACAGGTACACAACAAAGGTCCTAGCACCGCAGATATCAACTGGATCTTTGCAGCGAAGAAGCTCAAAAAAACCCATGGCTCAATGTGGGATAGCATACTAGGAGCCTGGCTGAAGGTGAGATCCGGATTAACCAAGACGGATCCAACAAACAGTGCCGAAATACTCAGGCAGCCACTGTTCGGCAATCCTTCAATCCTCAACGTCAACGGCTCCCCGTTCGGGATAAGCAGACTGAGAGAGGGCAACGCTTTCGTCCACTCGGGTTGCTCCCGAGTCAAAGGTCTCCGAAATGTAGCAAGCAAGGAGTGGAAAAGCCTCATCGAAATGTCAATGAGCCATCACCCTACAAACAAGGACAGTTTGGCCAGAATAACAGCAAGCATCCCCTGGAACCCAGAGGAGCTCAACAACAGAGTGCAAGCAGGGGACTGGATAAGCAAGCCAGACCCAAACATGCTAACCTCTCCGGACTGGATCTATTATGTGCTTGAATCCCATCGAGGCACCGCCAAAGTCATAGAGTTCAAGAAGATCACGCCGAATGGCATCATAAAAGCCACGACGCACGCAGCCATCACGCTTCCAACGAAAGGGTACAGGCCCGTCAGAATTCTCTCTCAAGACAAACACAGCTCAACCCTGAAGGTGGCCAGAGACGCTCCGATCCCTAGTAAGAGCCCGCTAACCTTCTGGATCTTCAAAACTGGATTTATCCAAGAACTCCCGTGGGATCCAGGGGAGTGGCACTGGCAAGCCACTCCCCCCCTCGGAGATTCGCCCTTCTTCGAATACACAGCAAAAAGAGGATACAGGAACGCTCAGACCTCAACGCACACGCCTGCCATGAACACCTTCATCCAAGAACTCAACCTTAGCAACTCTATGACAACACAAGTGACCGCCAGAATCTGGCACAATTCTCGCCTGAGGAAAGTCGGCACCCTCATCTGGATCACCCTCAGTCAGGGACTGATAGTGGGAACGTGGCTCCAACACATGGGAATCCTCCCACACTGCAAAGTCTGTGACTGCAACGTGGAGGAGTCCCCTAAACACTGCCTGCTCGAATGCCACAGGGCGCTCAAGGCTTGGGAAGCTTACAAGAGAGTATGGGACAACTGGGAAGCTCCTGTGGAGCTCGACATCAATTGGCCCTTCGTCCTCCTTGGGGAACCTGTCCTTGAAAAAAAGGACGACCCTCCTGGATACCTCGCCACGCCGGTGGCTTCACCTACCCAAGACAGCCCTTGGACATCCTCATAAGCTTCATCTTGTACCACATCTGGACTGAGAGATGCAAAAAGCATTTCGGCGACCAACACTCCGTCAAAAGTATCCTCACCTAGGCCTGGGTGGCCACTGTCGAGGTGGGCATGGCTACGTGGAAAGCTATCAAATCTCACAGAGACACCAAGGATCCTAGCACTCAGACTAGCATTGAACTTAAGTTCAGAAAAGAATGGCTCCACAGGAGCATTCTAGGCACGGACAGTGCCACCATTCGGTGGCACTTCCTCCCCCCCCTGTACTATTTGAATTCTCTTAATGATTGAAGGGGCTGCTGCCTCCCTCCTCGTATGGGGTTCACTCTCTAGTAATGCAAAAGGTCTTTGAATGACCTTGCCCTTTGGCGGCTTGAAAGTTGCCTAAGGTAATTCTTTGACCTTTTCAAGGTTTGGCTTGAACAAGTGTTTATTGGTTGTTAACCTTCGTGTGCTCCCAGCTTGAGAATGAACACCCTTCCCCTTATCTACAACTGGAAGTGTTGCAACCCTAACAATTTGCCCTTGACATACATGGGTTTATCCAAGTTTAACCACATGTTTATGCACCACCATAGCCAAGTGCACATTGCCTTTAGGAAACACCTTGGCTCCAAGTTCCTCAATTTTTGTTTGCACATTGTTAACAAGATCAGGTGTAGTTACTTCATCCACCCTTATCCCCACAACATCTACATCTTCACCTTCAGAAGATGCAACCAATTCTGCTATGTTATGGTGAGTTTTCTTTTTATGTTTCCTTCATGCCTACTGGCTTTTTTTAGCCACAACAAGTAGGTAGTCCAATGATTTGGCACTATAGCCACTTTCATTCCCATATGAGCATTTCACTAGTTGGGTGTCCCCAATCATATTTGGGCTTATAGATGCATAGTCTAGGTCACCCACTTGTGGACCTTTTCAACTTTCCTCCCACTTGCTCTCAACATGTTGGCCTACTAAGGAAAACCCTAAAGCATCATATTCATAGGCTATGAGGACAATGTGGGAAGTCTTGGGATCGAAAAACTCATGCATACTAGTTAAGTGAGTACCCACTACCTAGTTCGGCACAACAATGGCAACGTGCTCTTCCACTTGGCCAACAACTCCCTTTGTTGCATCCCCTTTGTAGGTTGATCTACTACATCCCCCTTCCTCCCATCATTAGCAACACCCCCCTTTCCCCCATCATTGGTAACACCCATGCTTTAATCTAGTTCTACTTTTGGGGTTGTACTCTCAACCCCAACTTTTTTATTGGCCTCATTGATTTCAAAACTTAGATGAAGCTAGAGTGCCGAGGGGGTGGAGGAGAGAATGAGCATGGATGGCACCAAGATGGAGGCCATTTCCTTTAAAACATTACTAGATGGCTATTTGGTCACTTGGGTTGTGAACCTAGGTGTCTCATACACCAACTCCTTGGGGGGCAAATCTACTTAACGCTTATAGTGTTGCCTCGCTTGAAGCATGGCCTTGATCTTAGCCAAAGAAGCTGCCATAGAGTCCACCTTGGTCATCCCTACCACCAAGTTTTCCACCTTATTGTCAATGGTTGCCTTCCAGTCTACATCTATTATAAAATTAAGTGGCAATTCAATCTTTGCCTTTTTTGCCACCTTTCAATTTCCCACACTTTGTTGTTCACCACTAACAACCCCACACCCAATGCATGTACAAACATGCAACACCATGTCCATGACTTTCAAGCACTAAAGATTTGGATAATAATATTGGAAAGATAAATGCAACATGAGTTATTGGAACAAAACTAGTGTAGTGGGATCTACATGTGGTTGGGCACCAATGGAATTGGGTGAATGGATTGGGATGAATGGGATGGGTTCATTGGAATTGGGTGAGTGGAATTGGTCCCTAGTGTAGTGGGGTTTAATGGAATAAGGTCAGTGGAATTGGTCCTTAGTGTAGTGAGGTCTAGTGGAATGGGGCAAGTGGGATTGGTCCCTAGTGTAGTGGGGTCTGGTGGAATGGGGTAAGTGGAATTGGTCCCTAGTGTAATGGGGTCTAGTGGAATTAAGCCTTATTGTAGTGGAATTTAATAGAATGGGGTGGGATCTAAGGGAACTGATTAAATGTATTGTCATCAATGGATGAAGGTCTAGTGGGGTTGGATGGGTGGAATGGGATGTAGAGGAATTATCTAAGTGTATTATCCACATTAAAAGGGGGTGTAGTGGAATTAAATAAGTGGGATGGGATTTAATGGAATGGGATAATTGATCTGTCACCAGTGGAATGGGGTCTAGTGGAGGACTTAGTGGAACTAACTAACTATTTTGTCTAAACTAAAATGGGTCCCTAGTGTAATGGGATCTAGTGGAATTGGTTAAGTGTGTTGTCACCACTAGAATGGGTCCCTAGTGTAATGGGATCTACTAGAATTGGCTAAATGTATTGTCACCATTGGAATGGGTGTAATGGAAGTGGATCAATGAGATGGGATAACTGAATTGTCAATAGTGGAATGGGGCCTAATTGAAAACTCAATGGAATGGGGCCTAACTAAAGATTTAGTGGAATGGGATCTAGTGGAACTAGCTAGGTGTATTATCAATAGTGGAATGGGGTCTAGTGGAATCGGATAAATGTGTTGTCATTAATGGAATGGGATTAATTGATGTAATCTATTGGAATGGGGTTCTAGTGGACTAGGACATTGGGAAGAAATCAAGTGGAATGATATCAATGGATGTTATATAGTGGAATAAGATTTATAGATTCATGTAGAAGTGGAGTGGGATGGTATCTAGATGAATTTGTTTAATATAATGGAATCACCTAGTAGATTGATACTAGTGGAAACTAAGTTTAATGCAATGGAACTTAGTGGGATGGGACATTTTAAAATGTTTATAAAATGGAATATTAAATCCAACTTGGGTTGGAAATTCATTGATATTGTTGTGCGCTTTGTTGAACACTTTGCAAGAATGGTTTCAAGTGTGTCTCCGTGGTTGCTATTAGGTGTTTTTCGCCCTGTACCCGACACCACATGTACACATAAAATGCAATGTTATTTAATGCACATACTTTTTCCAACTAACCTCACCATCTGAATAAGGTGAATAAAATCCTATTGTATTGGTGTAATCTAAAAATGTAGTACATATACTTCTCTACCTTTAGTGACATGTTATAGATGATGGACATGTGCCCTTGTTTCCAAGGTTTGTTCACCATCACATGTGTCGCAACCTTAGCTTTGAGTTCATGACCAAAGCAAGGGCTAGCAAAGGTGCGAACCAAGAGTGAAGCCCAAGAGTCACATTTCATGCTCCCTGGAGTGTAGGAATGTGTGAGAAGATGAACCCTCGCACTCCCAAGTGAACTCCCACTTTGGGAGTTGGAGTCCCGATGGACTCTTAAATTTTCAGAAAGTAATTGCAAGGGTCAAAATTCATTGAAGAGTTTTTTATATCATTAAAAAGCTCTTGGAACCTTGATGTCTAAAATGGGCTTGCATGACTCATTTGGACATTTAAAACATAAGTTATGGCCAAAAGAAAGGCCAGGAGTCAAATTGCCAATTTGGCTCCTGACCACTAAAAATTAGGAATCACCTTGATTTCCTTACATGCAAGTGTTGTGCTACATATAAAAAAATCTTTTTTTCCAAAAAATTGGAAAGTTCTTAACAAGGGCTACAAATTTTCTTTAAATCTCACCTTAATCAGAGGTTTACACACAAAATTATGGGCCTCCAAAGTTGCAGGAGGCCCAATTTTGAAAATTTTGGGACTCCAACTTGGGAGTCCGAGGACAAAATGACATTTGGGTGCTAGCCCTGTGGCTAGGCATAGAGAATACTATAAGGGGGAAGGTGGTGGCTTTCCTCAACTTTGGGCTATGGTGAATTTTTTGAGTCCATGTTTGCCCATGGTTCATCCGTGCACCAAAAATGCTCCAACTACGCACTAACCAACTTGTTGTTTGGTTTGTGCAAGTCCATGTGAATAATTGAATTACTTGTCACTCTTCCTACTCCCCATCCCAAAGCTCCAACACTTCCTTCTACCCCAAAGTGTTGCGAATTAAGGAGCGTGCCCCAACTCCTTATCCTTTCATTATTTTCACCTTAGATTCACATTTGAGTCTATTAAGCAGCTTGGGAGTGCCTCAACATTAGGTAGGTAAATGTGTCCTAAAATTACAGACTAACACATCCAGGTGGCGATACGCCACTTCCTTCGCCTTTTGCCGCCAATATGTCCGACCATTCACAATTTGCCCAGTCTCATCTATTGGGATCCTCACTTGTCGAGGTTTCTTAAATAGAATCAACTCCTTCACTTCTTTTTGTAGGTCCCCATGGAACCTCTTGGTTTCTTTCTTTTGTACACCTTGTGTGGTTTTTTGCCAAACTAAAACCTCTTCAATAAGTCCCCCATGATGACCGGGGAACTCTAAAAAATAAACAATCTACTAGCCTAACACATGCCCACCATCTAGGCCTACCATAGCAATTGGTCATTGAACATTGCTAGACCAATTGCCTTGAACATACCATTTTCTTTGGTGCTTGGCTCACTGTTGGAGTTGTTGAATTTGATGTGATCATTCCCTATAGTACTAACAATGTTAGCACACACATTAGTGATACTAGCTACATCAAGTCTACCTACAATGGTTAAAGATCTACATCAATATTTGAAACATTGCTTATCCACTTTCTTGCCAGGCATTGTACAATAAGAACAAAACTTGGGTGGAACCCAAGTAAATCTCTAGTGGATTTTCAATGAATGTGGGTGAACATTGGACCCGCCATGGACCAACATCATTATCAAGCCATTGTTCATCGCATTTGTGGGTGAAAACAATCTTAATATTATCAACAAGTTTTGGAATCAAATGGAAACCATAGCTACCACATAAAATTCTGGTAGAAAGTAAATAGAATGAACTACCATCAATTTGATGAATTTGAGAAATCTACAACTATAAAATTCACATTTTAGCCCATATATGTCATGCATGTAATAATCAGTTATAATCACATCTAATCAATATCAACTTGGACTGTATTCTAAAAGTTTTCATCATAGATGTGAATAACACCCACCATGGTGAACACTTGTATACACTAAATCAATGAAGTTACACAATGATAACCCAAGTAGATTCAACATTTCCAATTTCCTATATGTACAAGCAAGTCTCTTTATGTGAAAACATTCGTAAATGTGGAAAGCTAGGCATTGGCCACACATTATCAAATCAATGGCATGTTTTGGTTTCCAAGGATTTAACACCTCCACAAAAGTGCAATGTAGTTCACCATTTAACCAGCATCACAAGGATCAAGATTGCGCATTACCATTCCACCAATAATCACTAACATGAATTCGGGGCATGAGAAATTCAAGATTATCATAAGATACATCAATGGGTTATACACTTATTAATTAACAACTCACAGTAACATCCAAATACCAAGTTCAATTACATCATTGACCAATAGCTCCTTATAACATAATCCTTATGTCAAGAAAGTTGTAATCATTATAATAAATTCAATGTATTCCACCAATCTTTAAAAACATCTAAAAGATTCCACATAGATTCCACTCCCCTTGGATTCATGCTACCAAAAGACAATGACCAAACCAGTGCATACTAATGTAAAGAGGGCTTAATGTGTTAATATTGAAGAACTAATGAGCAATTTCAAACAAAGATGTGTTAAAATTCTCATTGTTTAATGGCCACTACATGAATGTCTCCAAGAACGGAAGATCCACACTTATGCAACAACAAGAAGGTCCATATCACATGGTTCATTCAAAGTCATGTACATGTACACCATGCAAGGATAGATATATCATGGCATACATTCATACAATAAGTGGATGCAACCAAAAACCAATTTTATTTCTTGTATGGATACACAACAAAGTAGAATGTAGGCCATGATGAGCCATACACTCATTGCACTATAACCTTGAACAACCTTCAATATTCAAATGCTTTTTATTCAATCACTGTAATAACAAAAATCAACAACAAAAGGTCCATCAGACCTAATTAAATTGATTGACTCAAAGGGTGATGCGCCCCCAAACTCCTCAAGAGACCCAAAGGTGGGCCCCATAGTGAAACGCTGGAAGAAAAATAAAGTTGGGGCATGCTCCCTAACTCATAGCACTTTGGGGTAGGAAGGTGTGCTAGAGTTCTGGGATGGGGCTAGGACAAACTCACGAGTGAAAGTTCAAGATGAGATCAACCTACATAACCAAAAAAAGAGGGCAGTTAGTGTAAGTTGAATGGAAATGAGGCCAACTTAGTAAGGACAACCTCAAGCATAGTCTTTACATGGCCCGCAACCTTTGGGAAGAGGCACCATTCCCTCCCTATAGTATACTTTGTGCCTCTTCGTGGGGACTACATCCAAATGTCACTTTTCCCCCATGACTCCCAAGTGGGAGGCCCAAAATTGGGATTCTTGCTATCCCAAACCTTTGGACGTTCATATCTTTATCAAATCATGTGTGTTTTGAAAGTACAAAAAGAATATCTTATATTCATTGAAAATATATTTCCAATGGTTTATAACATGTTCTAATCGGAGCTCATTTGACCCCTGCTTTCTAGGGATTTATGGTCGGGAATCAAATTTTCAATTTGACTCCCGCCCCTTCTTTTGATCATAACTCATGCAAATCATATCTAAATGAACAATGCAAAGGCACTTTAAGCATTTGCGCTTCAAGACCTTTTTGATGGTATCCTAAAGGCCCAATTTGGTGTTTTTTTCCTTTCCAACCAAGGCTTTGAACATTTGCAACTCCCACACAAGCACAATTCCCAAAGTGGGAGTGCACTTGGGAGTCATTGGGCTTCATTCCTTACATTCTCCCCCATTTGTGAAAGTGTGTTTCACACCTAAACACATTCTCGGCCCCATGGGCCCTTACACTTCACATTTTGTTGTGAACCCAATGTTAGGGTTGTGACAAAAGGCTTGGAAAAAGTTGGGGTTTTGATTATGCACACAAAGTGCCCATATAGTAATGCAACTAGAACCCCTAGAACACAACCCTTTCATATAACAATAGACCTAACTAGAATTAATCATGATGAGCACCAATCCGCACACTCATTACACAACCTTGTTCACAACAACCCAACATTTTGATTAATCCATCTTAATGCCACATAAAACTACTATGGGTACAATCACCAAAACATGTTTAATCATTGCCACACAAGGTTTAGAACACACAAGTTGAGTTGATGCAAATTAAAGGGGCTTGGAAAGAAGTGGGGGTGTAGCTTATGCACACAAAGTGAAATATAACAATGCAAATTGACCCCTAAACACAATCCTAGTTTAGATATACAAGAATAAAGTTGACTAAAAATCTACATGGGCATGACTAGTCCACACATTCATTGCACAACATTGAATAGCAACCGAACAAAATTCAAATTCATCTTAGCGGCACAAAGAGACATGTTGATAATCACCAAAATAATAAAACCCATTGTCTTAATTGTTCATTAAACCTAAGTTGAATTGATGCAAAGGGGCCTTGGTACTAATCGTGAAGCAATTGAGGTGCATAAAGTGAGAAGTCTAACTCTCTCATTCTCAAACAAATCATTCTCATTATATTATGACTAATATACAAATGTCTTAACTATTGGGAATGTGCTTTAGTTACAATGGAATTGTACAACATCATAAAGGCACATGTCACATGGTGGATTCATCACCCTATACTAGCACATAATGTTAGCATAAACATATGACAATATAATAGAATACAAATGATGGCCACTGGTTCAGACACTCATTACACAACCTTGAATTGCCCCCAATAATTTGAAAAATCAATTTCATTGGCCAAAATGAAATGTTTAGACATTCCCAATTAGTGAGCTAACCCTTGCTTACAAATTGTTGTTGAAATGGCCAATCTCACATGAATCTAATTATAATTTACTTTTAAAATGTGAACATAATTGGACACTTTATGATGATTTGGCAAACCAACACATGTATATTGTTTGAAATAGAGGTCTCATATCAACATATGTATAGTCATTGGTCTTTTGCGAGGCTCAAGTGCTTTCTAGGTGAATTTTAGTTTATTTTACTCCATAACATCCCACAATGTTGGGCAAGGACTGTGAGTGGGGATTGAAAACTAGGACAATTTCATCTCCAAAAATATTCAAGCCCCAATACTCTAAACAATTACATTTGCCACATTGTAGGAACAACTCCAATTGCATCAACTCATAAATTAGATTCAAGATTCAAGGCCCCGCATCTGTCCCTAGCATAATGAAATCTCCAAGGCCTGCATAGTTAAAATATGGACCCTTAATCAAGTGAACATCTAAGCCACATCCTTGAAAGAGCAAACATACTTGGTTTTTGTCCAAGAAAAAACTATCACCAATTATCTAACATAATTTTATAGAAGGTATATGAAGACTTGAAACAAAACCTAGGAATGAGATAATTGAAAGTTGAGTGCAACAAAAATTTAAGCATTTAAGGTTTTAGGTGGGCTTGTGAAAACAAATCCTATAATCAAATAGCAAGAAAAAAATTGTGTTAAGGGGGTGAACTATTAAACAAATTGTGCCTAAATGTAGGTGAAAGCCCAATGTCTAGAAGATGTTCATCCACAAAAAAAATGTCCGATGACAAATAAAACATCGTTTTAATCCTCTTTTTCCCCTTGTCGCTTTACTATACAATAAGAATGGAATTTCATTGGAACTTTGGTGGAATTGAAGTGGACAACTTTCAATGGAATAAGGGTGGACATTTGGGCAATCCCTATAGTAACATGACTTGCAATTGATGGGAGGTTTATGTTAGGGAGGTCTTGTGAAAAGCCCATCCAAACCCATCCAACTGATGTAAAAAATATTGATAGAAAACGTTTACATCAACAAGAAACCAATTAGACAAAGTTGAACCAAATATATAGTTATAATGAACCCTATACATTAGTGAACCCACTAATGGGAAAACAAATTTGATAGTTCAATCACACCTTGGCTAGCACTTGTCACATGTAAGTTATGATCTAGGAGCCCAATTTCGTAACCCACCATCTAGATTTCATGTTAATCCCTGACTCCATACAATACTTGGGTTGGAAGGACAATAATGCATGCAGTTGGGACATGAGTTGGGAGAAGCAACATTGTGCATGTAGTTGACCAACTTGCGACATATATATGTATGAAGAGGCAAATTGTAATTTGAAATATCAACAACATGAGTTCAAATAATGTGCCTAAAGAAGCATAGTTAATGCATCCGACTATTGTAATCAATTTTGACAATTTTACTTATTTTGTAATGGACTACCAATGGCAAAATGTCTTGTGACCCAAGGTTGTTATTTAAACACTTTGAAATTGATTGGACTTGGCATGCAAATAGAAAAAAATAAAGTTTCAGTCATATGTTGGCCAACACTCCAAGTGTAAATTAGCAGTCTGGCCACCCATCATCCAGATTTATCCTAATCCTAATCTCCAGAACAATAGGTTACACAAGTTGAAGATTACACATAGGACTAGCTGGAGACGATAATTTTCTTTGGTTTATTTAAAATTGGAGCACATTGACACATGGACCAACTTGAAATTCACAAAATTGCCTTGTGGCTGATTGCTTTTCATGAGGCTCATCCATAGGGGCTATAGAATAAGCTTATCTTAGTGTAACACACAAGATGAATCTAGAACTATGGTGCTTCAATGTTGGAAAAGGGATGGAATAAACCACTTTACAAATAAAATTCAAACAACATCTAATGCAAGGAAGTCACATGCAACATATACATTCAATAGCAAAAAATGTAGTACTTTTAACAAGAAAACAAGGAACTATGAATCCATATTATGCATCAAGTAAATACACTTGGTCTCAATGTTTTAATAAGTAAAAAATTACATCATCCTATATAGACCACCAAAATGGATAATCTAAATCAAGTTTCATGTTAATTAAGAAGCTTTTGTGGACTCAAATATTCATAATTATGTGGTAGAATTTATGGTGATATGTTGGTCTTATTTAAAACATTACTAACGTTTTTTCTTTCAATGCCACTTGACTATACAATAAGAGTGGAACTTCATTGGAATGTTAGTAGAATCCAAGTGGACTTTTAGTGGGATGTTGGTGGACTTTGCACTAGCTACATACCAACATGATTATCAAGTGACTATGCATCACATTTATGGATGATGATAGTCTTCTTACTTAAAGCAACAACATTTCAAATCATAATGACATAGATGTCGCATTAAGCTTTTAAACTAGCTAGTTACAACTACAATGCATAATTATTATTGGCTTGTAATTCATATATTCCATGCATGTAACACATGATCACAAACACCTACTAGGACCATATTCAAATGTGGTAGTAGAAGGGAACTCATTGATACAAACTCCAAAAATGCATGTCAACAAGCAAGGACAAATGCACAATCATCAAAACAACAAAAATCAATGATAAAATGGTCAATTTAATTTGAATTGATTAATGCAAAGTGGCCTAGTGGAAAGAAGGTGGGGTGCAATTGAACGCACATGCAAGAAATACAACAATACAACTAGAACCCCAAACACAATATGTGCATTTATATGCACTAATGTTGGAGTAGATTATAAATCATGATCTATCACTAACCCACACATTCATTGCATAACAACCCTTTGACAACAACCCAACAACCTTCAAGTCTTTCTTATAGCATTTTGAGATATGTTGATAGTCACTTGAACAATGTAACTTGTTGCTAACAACCACAAACATATGTTTTGGCAATGCAATGGGTCCTGGAAATAAGCTAGGATGCAAGGTGTGTGTAAAGTGAAAATACATCAATGCAACTAACTCCTAAACATAATCCTATCATAGATATACAATAGGACAAAACACATATGTGATTAACACTTGATTCACTCACTCATTACACAACCTTGAATAACAACTTAGTAGTTTGCAAATCCATCTTGCAAATCCATCTTACTGGGCATAATGAAGGATTTTCGTGTCACTTAGACAACAAAAATAAAATTTCCATCAAACTTCAGTGGAGGCAATGAAAAGGAGTGGGGTGGAGAAAGGGTGGATTCCAATTGTGGGAAGAATTAAAATAACCAGTAGATCCATAATCAACTACCTTAGTTGCCAAAATTCAACCCATCAATACAAAAATCATACATTTTAGAGCTTGCATATCAATTTGATGTATTACACACATACCTATGAGAATAATGCCAAATTATCATAAGAATATATAAAGGAATTATGTAAACAAAGAATGAAAGTTGACACTGGAAGTCAACGTGTCCTTTCAAGCCCAACAACCAACCCATACCAAACATAATTTAACTTAAATTTTAGGGTTGTCATTAGAAGCTCGATAATATTGCATTAAAGTGAAAGGTGCAAACACTCGTAACTTGTGAAAAGAAACAACTAGACATCCAACAATGAGCTTTCGAGTGTTAATTCAACATTCCAAGCTCAAGCCATCATCAAGCTACTGATCATTAAGTTACTAATCATCAAGCTATGATTTGCGGCTCTCAAGACTATAATTCAGGCTTTTAGAGGGTGTAGGTCAAGAAAGGTTTAAGTCCCAAAGACTTGCGTACCTTGCACATGATGCACATGCACTTCACCAAGTGAAGACAAGAGGACACAATGTAGTCTAGCAACAAGTGGGTATGAATGAAAGCAAAAAATTAGTCTAACGATTTTACATGTTTGCTTGTCAATTTTGAGTGCCTAGGTGTGGGCATCGCCATTTAATGGGAACTCTTTCTCTTCTTGGATTGTTGTCATGGTGGGGTTGGTGTGCTCTTTGGTGACACTATTGCCACCACGGGAAGTCAATATTCGGTATCACTTCTATCCCTAGAATACGAACTCACAACTTGACAAGCAAGTTACTCCTCTTCCAATTCCTCCTCCCTTTCGCTCTCTAAATCCTCGGACTCAACATATGGGTCACTAATGCCCTCATTGTGTACTTCCATGATCAACATTGTCCCTATATTGCAAGCAAGAAAACATGGCACATGAGATTGAGGTAAAAGTTATAACATAGATATAGAATCCACAAACAAAATGGTAGACATTTATGAAAAGTGAGAAGGTCTTTCCAACCGAGGTACATGTTTGACACAAATTGTAAACAAGGTTTATACTCCAATGCACTTGCTCAAGTTGTTAAGTTCAACTAGTGTGCATCAAGCCTACAAATTGATGTGAGGAACTCACAAGAGCTTCAAACTCTAGTGTAGGGGTTCCTTCTAATGAAAAAAAAGTCATCAAGAAGTTTAGGGTTTTAAGGTTTTAGGGTAGAAAACAAGTTTAAGGTTTAGCAACACTACTGAATGTAGGTTAACCTTGAATAGGGTTGTAATTCAAGGAATTCAAGATCACTCTAGGTGATTGCTATTTTGCACTGACTAGCAATCCATGCACTTGCCTCTTTGGTGTTAATTATAGTAGTCATCCAAAAGATGTGTGTATCCTATTTGTTTTGAGTTTCATGTTTGTATTGAATTTTTTTGCACATAGACAACAAGTTGCACTTGTTGCGTGGTTCTACATGTGCAACTATTGTGGAAACCTGATTGCCATCATGACGAACAACAACATGGTTTATAGACCTTAAAACACCTAGGGTTCTTCTCAAAAGAGGTACAATGTTGCAACATGCCATGATCTCCATCTCTAAAGTGTAGACCTTTTGTTGTAATGCACTACTACTATCGTAGATGCAATGTTTTTTGTACGTTTAATTTTACCAAGTTTGTGCTTAACTGTTGTGTATCTAGGGGGTGCAAGTGTTGGAAACTTGGGTTGTTGAGCATTTCGTTGTCATGGGATATGAAAATACGCAATTGTTAACACTATTGTTTTGCATTTAAGTTAGGTGCATCTCAACTACCCATTCCAATGTTTCTATGTGCTTTCAATCTACTCGTCAACTTAACCTTTCGATTTTATTAATCTAAAGGCCCATTATTAATCTCCTATAGCTATCCATTTAAGGTTACTATAGAACATGTTGGTCTTTGTGTGTTTGTATAATTTTGCTATAGAGTACCCCACATCTTGGATTAACCCTTTTCTTGTGCAAAAATGCTTCATGTTATTGCCTTCTATCAAATAACTTTTTATCCATGTTTTTTAAAGCCATTGGGATAGTGAAACAACACATGATATCATAAGTTATTATTCCATTTGCTTTTGATTATGTCAATTACTCAGCTCATAGATTTTTTGTTCACATGTTTGTTGATTTCAAGGCTATCATCAGAAGCTTGGCAATTATGATGAAGGTTGGGAACATTACATATTGTGTGACCTTGATTTCTGGAGGTTATGACTACATCCATTCTAGTTTTGTTTGGTTTAGATTGGGCAAACCAGACGTATGGGCATACATGTAAACTCTAGGTATGATGTCTTATTGATCTCACCATAATTGTGGTCTATACATAGTTGTTGTGAGTGGATGGTTGTCCATACTTACACTCGTAAGAGATTGTCTTTGATGAGATGAAAATGGAATATTTCTCCCAAACTAGACATTAAACAAACCGTAATCACCATATTATGCATATATCAAATAACCATGGGTACAAATGGCCCTAGATAGTGCCATTGGTCTATGTTCACCAACACCACGCCCACTTTTCCAATAACCAATTATAATTTTTTAAAGAAGAATATCGTTGTTGTTCCTTTGTCCCTTTGTAGCTCCCATGATGGATCACATTCATTATTTAAAAAACCTCTCTCAATCTGTAGTTTGTAAATTTTTTTTATTTAGTTTTGTAAGCACCCATGTTTGGTTCTTACTCTCTTTCTCTTTCTTTGTTTCTCAAATGTGATCAAATGTATTTGAAATTTGTTTAGAGGTTTCCCAATTAGGAGTTGTTGTTGCAATAATTCACAAGCTAGGTCATAAGTGGTTCTTACCCTCAATCTTTATAGCCATCATGATGATGATGAAGATGAAGAAAGAAAGTTGCAATGATGGTTTTGTTTTTAATTGCAATGATGGAAAATTTGTCTATCTGGAAATTCATTTTGATTTCAGTTTTTGTAGAATTATTAAGCTTTTGAATGAATCATGCAAGTGTGTGTATTTGTTTCTACAAATTCTGAGTTTAAATATTGTTGTGTAAAATTTGCAAGTACCATCATCACTCTATTTGTCTATTTGTTTATCTGTTTATCACAACGAGTATGAAATTTTTTATTTTAAAAGGTTAAGTAAGTTAAGGAAGATGTGATGGATCCAAACTAAATTACAATAGAATTTGATAGAAAGAAATGGGTGTGAATTGCTGTTGAATTTGACAGAAACAATTGGGGTGAAAAATAATTGTAATAGAATTTGAAAATTATCCATTATTGATTTGTTCACTCAAAAAGTTTGGGAAAATTCTTTCTTCTAGAAAAGAATTGTCACATAACTCATTTGAAACCATGAATGATCTCAAGGTTTAATTCGTTTGCAAAGGAGGTCACTCCAATTCAAATGTAACTTCAGATTTTAGGTCTTGACTATAATGTCTATTGCCAATAGGTTTGATACAAAAGAACAATGTGACATCAACACATGTGACCAAGGTCTCTAATTGATTCTTCTTACAAATACACTATCCAAGTAATCAGTGATATTTAAGTTGCAGTGTTGCCATTGTTATTATTAGTTGTCAAATATTGGCAAATTATATAATTGTATTGTTGTTGGTGCTATTCATATCACATAACTTATTAACAAGTAACTTGTCATTTTTGTCTAGGTTGATTTATATCCTAGATAGCAAGAGGTTTTGTCTACATGCTTGGGTATTTTATTTGGAGGAAGTTCTATGATCCTTTGAATTCTTTGATGTAGTTGAACTTATGATCATCATCCACTACATCATTTGATTTAGCTCTAGGTATAATTATACATGTAGGAAATATAATCCACAATGATTAGATTTGAACATGGTATGATTGTCCTTATCCAAGATCAAGGAGCTCTACCCAATTACATTTCATTCACAAAAAATTGCAACCTTGATTGAATCACCTACAATTCATTAAATTTTTTGTCTAACTTGAAAAAGTTGGGTTTTTTGCTTGCCAAGGTGTACATGGATTCGAAGTGTCCTAAGAGGTGGATAGAAACAAATCTAGGCCCACTAAGTGTCCAAGTAAGTTTGTTTTTTCAATCCTAGCCACAGGTGGGCACCATAGTTTTGGGAATAAATATAATTTTTATATGCAATCATAAAGATTGAACCCCATTGTTCAATAATCAAGTTGCAAATTCGTAGTGTTGCCATGTTTTGTAAACAATATTTAAGTAGAAGGTGTTAAGGATTCATGGGATTAATTGCATGAAAAAATGGAAAGTGGGGTGCAAGAAATGAACCTAGGAAATCAACATCATAAATTGTATTAATTTGATGAATTGCTCTAGCTTGGTGCACTTTCTTGTGTTTGTTAAATCTTGGCCACAATAAAATTGTATGTAACTAAAGTTGGTATTTTAAGTACATGTGGTTCATTATGGGTATGATAACACATGATTGGTTGTTGTCATAGGTGATTGATGATGTAATATAATCATTTTGTTTCAACTTTCCAAATTCGCCATAACACAAATGAATGGATGACAAAACGAAAAAAAACCTTACTATTGGCTTGTGAACCTTCAAATTTCCCCAAAATGGAAAGGGCCGTATAATGGTAATGGATACATTCTTTAAGCAGTTGATGCCAATGGAATGCAATCCCTTTAAAAAAAGGTGATTATCATTACTACAAAAGTGGGGTGCAGTTCACTAACTTAAATCATTATGAGACTTTAAAAGTGAAATAAGTTCATTGCACTTTATTGATTTCACCCTGATTAAAGTTATTCATTATAATATCATTATGTAAACATTGTGTTTCATTACTAATTGACATAATTCACTATTATAATTTACTATAGTAAATAGGTATATTTCTATGTTGTTTTAAATACCTTATATATGTTAATTTATGATATACCCTATATTATTTTAGGTTATTTTAACTTATACTCTACATTATTATAAGTTATTATAGACTATTATAAATTATTTTATTTTAAGGTATTTTAGCTAACTCATTATAAGTTTTAGAGTTATTTTAAATTATGTTATTCAACTAACCTTAGGTTATTCAAGGTCATTTTACTTTATGTTATTATAAGTTAATTTATTATAAGTATAATAACTTAAAATAATATAAAATAAAATATAACGATTTAATGTAAAATAACATATAATAGCCAATGATAGTGTATGAAAAATAATTTAGAATAACCTACAACATAATAACTACCAATAGCATATGATAATATAGCCTAAAATATCCAATAATAACTTATAATACAATAACCATCAATATAATACCACCAATAGCCATTAATAAAATAGTCACTAATAGTCACCTATAAAATAACCACCAATGGCCTACAATAGAATAGCCACTAATAAAATAACCATCAATAACCACTAATATAATAACCATTAATAACCATTAATATCCACCAATAGCCATTAATAAAATAATCACTAATAGACACCAATAAGCATTAATATAATAGGCACCAATAGCCACTAATATAATAATCATTAATAACCACTAATAACCATTAATAGCCTATGGTAATTTAATTTAGAATAACCACCAATAGCCATTAATAGAATAATTATTAATAACCATTAATATAATAGCCACTAATAGCTTCAATAAAAGAATAACCAATAGCCACTAATTGCAATTGTTTAAAATTGCCAAAAATATCTAAGGTGAAATAATCTACAATAGACAAAAGTAACTTAAGGTAAAATAACCTTCAATAACCAAAAGTAACTAACAATAACTTCATGTAGTTGAAAATAATTTAAGATAAAATAATTTAGAATAACAAAAAAAATTATAATAACTACAAGTAACCTAAAGTGAAATAATTTATAATAACCAAAAATAACATAAAATAACTAAAAATAACTTACAATAACCGAAAATAGCCTAAGGTGAAATAGGCTCAAATAACCAAAAGTAATATAAAATAGCCAAAAGTAACTTAAAATAACCAAAAGTAGCCCTATAATAGTTGAAAGTATCTTAACATAAGTAATATTATTATATTATCAAAAATATTATCCATTTATTAAACATTTTTTTAAAAAAAATGGTTATTGAAATGTTATTGAATAATGATATTAAAAAAAAATTGTTCAAATGGTTTTACATTTTCAAAAGGAAATAAATGTAATTATGTACATTATTGAAGTTTTTTAAAAAGTAAACTCAAATCATTTCATTTGGATAAAATCTCAATAAGATATGAATTTTCAAAGTTTATGTTTTTGTAATGTTTAAAATGAAGTATTTGATAAATAGAATGTAATGTAACATATTATCACAAGTTGGGTGGCTTGATGGTAGGGGTGTTTGCCTCCATTCTAAAGGTCAAAATATCAAACTTCACAACTAGTGTATGTATGGTCGACATTGGTAAGTTGAACAAATATTCTTTTATCTAGTTGTGAGTCATATTGACATAGCCATGTGCAGTAATTTTAATTTTTAAGAGTTGCATCAGGGATATTCAAATGTGGTAAAAATTATTAAAGGTTTTTAGCAACTTCATGTTAGAATAAATGGTGAATGCACATGGTTACATGAGGGGTTGTTTTCTTTTTCGAAATACAATATTGGATGAATAAGGTGTTGGGTTAGTTATTTTCTTCAAGAAAAAGTTGGTAATCATAGTTTTAAAACTTGAGTTGCATAATTAAGAGTGAAAAATCTCTAAAGGGTTGGGGTTAGAAGCACACATCAAAATTCATAATGTTCAGCAAAACATTGATCTTATTCTAATATTTAGTGGGTAGCAGGGATGTTTGAAATTCATGAAGTAGTTGAAGGGGTGTCAAAGAAAGGTCCAATGAAGATAAAACAATTTTTAAGCATTATAAACATAAGATTAATTTGAGACAACTTAACAATTAAATAAATAATGTGATAGGGTGGCAATGGCAACATGAATTTCATAATGAATGAAACATTTGTTCAAATTATGGATCAGTTCAACAAAGAGCTACAATTACATGTTGAGTGTTAGGTTACGTCATAGTGATAATTCATAATTACAGAAAATTTAGGATGTGTTGAATAGTGCGAATGAAGTTGTCCACCTTGCTATTAAGAGGTAGTCGACAAATCGAACTTTGCAACCAATGATAGTGTTCAATGTTAGGAATTGAAAACCATGCGAAGATAGAAGTGTCTTCAATTTTGTAACAACCTTCACAAATGATTTCAAGTTCGTTACCAAAAGCGGGGTCAACTTGCAACAAAATCATTAAAATGTGAAAATTCGAAGAAATGCGATAATACCAATCTCAAGGGGGTTCAACTTCAAGACAAGCCCACAAAATTGTAGATTGCTTCCTAAGCCAACTGCAAGTTTCATCCTGGGCAATAAGAAGTTTGGTGATGGGGAAGAAGCTCATTTGTGTCCACCTGCACCATAACTCCACATAAATATACTTCATAAAGTACTGAGAATTTCTTAATATTTTCAATTATGTCAACTTGAAAATAATTGAAAAATGACTTGATAATGGTAATTCAGAGATGAGAACATAACAGGAACCAATCAGCAAGCATGAATAAGGTGAAAACCCACCACTGTAGAGAGAGCCGGAGAAAATAAGACCAAAAACAAAACTGCTCAGAGCAGTTTGAATGACAGCACTAGTCATATACATGTTAATGAACCTTCAACATGTATGAGAACCTACCATGTCATCCCCACTGACTCCATCAGCTCCTGGGAACAGGTGGAGGAGGTTAATTCAACCATACTAAGTTTCAGTCACAAGACTGGTAGTAACGGGAAAACTCAACCATGATTGCTGGCTAGCTCAATTGAAACTTAAAAGAAACAGAGAAGGAGAAGAAGGGAAGGGTGTCCCAGTTCTCTGTCATAGTTCCTTGATCTGAGAAGAGAAATGGAACAAATTGGGTGAGTGAGCTCCTTGAAAAGCAGGTACGTCATGAGGGTCCAGTGGTTAGTTCTCCATAGCTGATCCAGGCCTACTTCATCTACTTGAATGGCTGACACTGTGAGATCTTTGACAGCAGTAAATAAGGGAGGACTAAAACTAAATAGGTACCCTGAACACAACAAAAACTATGACAGATCTTAAAAAATCAGTTTTTTGTGTGCCTGCTAAACAGCATAATCCCCAGATCCTTATCTTTCCAATCCATAAATTCTAAACCAAAATCATCAAATGACCCAAAACCACACATTTAATCAAATTTTTATTTGATGTAAAATGCAGAATGCAAATCCGCCAATCAAATATCATGCATTCCTGAATTAATTCCCTGCCTTGGTTCTGCAAAATTCTCAAAATCACCCAAGTGTGATCACTTCAAAAACCAAATCATGAAAAATACACATGATCTCTACCCTCCAATAGATTCCAGGCAAGAGCTCAAGAAAATAATCACATTTTCATCCACAATTGTACCACACAATTTGCTTGTTGATTGTTATTACCACCATTGAAAATGAAAATTTCTTCCTCAGTATCCATGTTTTGAAATACCATATAGGACTTGAATCTATCTTCAATTCATACCTCCACATTTTGCTTCACATTGCTTCTTGTTTACTCTATACTCTGATGCTCTGGGATGATGCTAAATCCTCAAACTAAATTCTCATGATGCATATGATGCAAACCACATCATCACAAGTTCTCACTTCCCTCATTGCTCTATGAGGCTCCCTCCCATTGATGGCATTAAACCCTAAACCATAGATCCCGTGTTCTGGAGATGACATAGAAGAGTTCATGTTATCAACAGAGCCATTGGAGAATCTTTGCAATATCAGAAGCTATTAAACAGAAGAATTGTCGACAACAACAGAAAAAGTATCTGCCTTGAAAGACCAGTTGAAACCTTGGGTGTTGGTTCTCTCCCTGTTTGTTATTGTAAAATCTATCTCCACAACAACACTTTGAACATAACATGACAATGGGTGCAGTCATCACCTTGTGAGAGTCGTTGCTCACAAAGCATCAGACCATCACCTTGATCATAGTGGAGGCCCTGCATTTCAGCTCAGATCTAAGGTACAATCACTACAAACAAAGCTTGCATAGCTCATCACTGCAAAGAAAGGTTGAGCACCAACTGATCAATTGAATAATGAAATTTTCTCACATTCGCACAAGCACCCAGTTCATATGAATTCTGTGGTGACAGATTTTAGATATAGCAGGAGATTCTCCTGAACCAAACCTGAAAAAAAATTAGTATCTTCCCCAGCTTGTTCCATCATTGTTGATGTCCAACTATTTTTCTCATTGATGAAGAACAAAAACCTTGATGTCAAATTGGATTGGATTGGAAAGGTTTGAACAACTAAAGAATAGCCGGAAATCAGAGCTAGTAATAAACTGCAAACTCTGCTCAAATACTGCTCAACATGAGCTTTCTTAAAGCTCTCTAATCTAATGGACTATTGCACTACTCTCTTCTGGAAACAACTCATGTTTTGGACCAGTATTGTGTATACTTACTCAGTATCATCAAAACAAGTCCTGGCAGCTTCACATCTTCAACCCCACCACATTGCAAGTTGTCATGATTTCAAACCTCAATAGGTTCATGGACACATGCCGTAAGAGTTTTGTGGGGTGTCTGTCTGTCACACGGCATAGTCCTTGTCAGATCACTCAATTCTCCATGTGCCAGCCAAGTCACTGGATAGGGGATGTAGAAGTCTTTGGTATAAAATTAGGTTAAGATTTGGACAACCACAAGCAATGTCCCATTTGTGGGCTGATAGCAAGTGTTTGTACCTATGATAAAGATGATGATGCAGTAGCCCTGAGCTCCTCTGATATGAAGAGACACTGAGTCGCCACATGTGTGCACACCACCAGACACTGGCATAGTTCTTCTTCTTTGACAGAATGTTATCATGAAACATCATAAGGGCAATGCAGAGTAGAGTACTTCCTCAGAGACAACATGATTCCTGCTGCTCAATCGTCTCAACATGGTCAAGGGAGCATCACTAAGGATGGGCACGCTATCTGTGTCAACATCCCCTCCATCAGATCCTGCATCACTGCTGCTACTGTGATTCTCTTTATCGCCACCGGCCTCTGGGACCACAAAATAGAGTTGTGGCAGCTCTTTGAACCTTGGAGTAGGAGTTAAGACACTGGGAATGGTTGTACAGGATACATGATGCAGCATAAACACATAGCAGACAAAAGTTCCAATCACAATTCCAGCTGCTTGCCAGCCAAAGATCAAAACCTGGAGAGATTTAGCCCGCATATCAGCTTGCTTGGTTGCACACAGAGGATACTCCTCATTGTCAGCAATGCTGCAGCCGAGTGGAATGTGGTAAGGCACATTGATGAGCAAGCCAATCTGGAAGAACCAAGTGCCTTTCATGAGTAGCATCATGCATCTGGCAACTGCAATCAGCACGCTGCGAGGCCACATGATCTGCAGAAACAGCAAGGTCACCAGACAGACAAGGATGAGCTGCATCAGCATGTGGACGAAGCTCTCGAGATCGGTTCCAGGGTGATGCCCAAAGTGGAAAACCACAAGCTCCATCAGGAACCCTAAAGTAAAAGTTGCCTGCACTGCTCCTTCAGGGAGAGGAAGGGTCGCTGGAAAATGCTCAGTCACAAGCCCTACCACCACATAGATCAAGAAGAAAGTGGCAAATGTCACATGCTGGAACCTCTGGAGATGCTCACTCAGGATGATTCCTGAAGCTATGTCTTGGCCTGCATGCGACAATTGCTTGCAAACAAACACCAGCACAATGAACATGAGCACCCAGAGCTCCGTGCCCCTCAAAAGGGTTGGCAATCCTTTGGCTAGAAACCAACTCCTTGCTCGAAACTCTTTGGGTGTCATTATAAAGGTGTGCAACGTGTTGTACATGTGCCATAACCCCAGAACCCCAAAGATCACCCCCTGATCCATGTGGGATGGCAAAAACCAACCCATTGTGCACTACTGGAAAATGAAAGAAGCTAGCTACTTAGCTACTTCTGTTTGTTTGTTTTTGTCCTTTATTCCTTTTGGGTGTTTGCGTGTGTGTATGTTTTGTTCTACTACCCAGGCTGCTTCCAGCAGCTCCTGAATCCAGCTCCAAATTGCACTTTTGTGAGCAGCTCATAGACACCACCTACCGACCAGACTAGTGATCTCTACTGTTTTTGTTGTTACACTAACATGAAAACCGTGGGATCAAGCTGCAGCTCGAGCTTCAAAGGAAGATAGGAGAGAAAAAAGAACCCAGAAAGAAGATCTAAACCACCACGAAGAAGAAGAAGCAAAGTTCTGGAGTTGAAATCACCGAGTCCACAACCACAATGCGGAAGCTCCAGACTCCAGACACACAAAAGACTTTTACTCTGCTCGGCGCGAATACTGGATTCAAACCAAAAAAAAAACTTCAGCACCATTATCGTATCCCCCACATTTGTTTTCTGATTCTTTTTCTCCCATTTGAATCAACAAAATGGCAGCGAGAAGAATCGCAAATTTTGGAGAAAATTCGGCGGCGCGTCACAGACAGAAGAGGAGTCAGAAGACTTCGGAGTCTTCTGTCTCGTCGCGGAAAGAGACCAGAGTTTTCGAACCAAGAAGCAAGGCGTCGTGTATATTGTATAAGAATACATACGTATATAATTAAAATACGTATTAGTATTAGTAGTATTATTATCCAGTACGCCTACTCCAGTTTGGTTTTTCCTTAGTATTTGGCACTTAGAAATTCCAATACTGAAAATTCACATAGTACTTATTATGTGAAGATGTGAAAGTATAAATAATGTATTATTATTATTATTATCAAGTACTCACATACTACTTGTCATGTGGATTATGTGAAAGTAGAATGTACGTATTATTATCAAGTATGCCTACTCCAGTTGGTTCTAGGAAAGTGCAAATTCAAGTACCCACCTGCTCCAGTTCTTCTTTCTACTTACTATTTTGGCACTGAGCAAATTACTACTGAAAATTCACAAACTTTGCTTCTCCATTTCCATTTATTTATTTATTTATTTATTCATTCATTATTTCCATTTCCACTTCTTCTTTGAAATAGTAGGCTAGTAGTAGAAGTAAATAAATAAAATTTAAAAAAAATAAAAATAGTTGTAGTGCTTTAGCTGAACTTTGTGAATTGTCCCAATTAAAGAATTGGGACATTATTACCCCCAATTCTTTAAGAGTGAGAACAATCTTACATCCAAAAGTAGGCATAAATCGGTCCCATTCTTTAAGGAGTAGCTATAAGACCCTCTCCCCTCCTATACCTTGTAATTTTACATGTAGGGTACATAATGCCCAAGGAGTGAGTGGGGCATTCCCAAAAATAAGCACCCGCCCCGCCTGAGACGATGCCAAAGGGGTGCTTATTTATTTCAGGAATGCCTTGCTTCAACATCACTACCTGATGTAAAGCATCAGCAGATTTTTTATTTTTTAAAAAAAACTTCCATGGTACCTACCTACTCAATGGGAAGAACATGAAAAAAAAATAAAAATGAAATGCTGGGGGTATTTTCTACAGTTATACACATGTTTTGTTTCAAACCACCAAAACACATACCCAATGTAAAGTTTCAAAAGATCCTTGCCTTGAATGAATATGAAATATCATATAATTTATAACTCAACACTAGCTTAAAATTGGCAAAAATTTGTGCATCTTTCTCACTTCATAGATACTGCCTCGTTCAAACAGTGGGCTATAACATGTATGGTCTTTGTTGGGCCCTGGGACTGTCACATTGGATCCAACTTTTGGAAGTTTTACCTTATTAGAACTGGTTTCACATTGGGTGAACCAGTCTCTTTGATGAAAGTGTTTAGACTGTTTGGATTGGAACGGATTTTTTGGTGTTTAGAGTGTTGACATAGTAGGTAGATGTGCAACATCTTAACTACTCACAGGGTCGGGGTGTTTGTGATGCCTTTGTTTATCAATTGTTGCTTGCTCCAATACTCTTTTTAACAGATGGTGTGCAACATCAAAGCTTTAGATTTATTGTGTGTTCATTTCCGGTTATTACACCTTGTAGAGCAAATGACAATTGAAAACCTCAAGGAAAACAATCAGTCCAACTTGATATTTCATTGGATGAAATTTTTTTGTATGTCCAATCTCATGTGGATAATAAGAAAAGCTTTGTCTTCAAAGGTGGATCATTGACAGTGTTTGTTCAAGATTCAGAATTGAACTTAACATTATTGATTAGAAAAATTGCATGCTTTACCCCAAAAAAATTATAGCCATTTTGTCCAAGCATAGCAATACATGATAAGAAGAAAGAAAAATGGTTAGAAGTAGAATTTACCATTTTTTGAATCCAAATTGGGTTTTGAAGAGAAATTTGGAACTAGTTCTTTTCCCATGTGGATTTGGACATATTGTACATTTTTGACAACTAGAAAATATTTGTAGAGTAAGAGGAGAAGATTTTTTTATAGAGAAAGAGTAGTAGCTTGAATTATGTTCTAATTTTGCATTATGATTTTAATATGCATATTTACTTGGAGGGAATACAATTTTGAAATTGTTTGTTTCTAATTTGATTTTATATGCTTTGATCTTGTATGGCAAAAAAATTAGTTTACATAGTGAAAAATTGTTGTGTTTCTTTAGATTGTGTTAATAGAAGTATGTATTTGTTGGAAGTATGATTCATTCCTATGTGACTACATATTTGTATTGTATTCATGATATAAATTATTACTTACCACATTTATAACTGCAAATGAAAAAGATAAAAAGCCACAAGATCAATAGCATTATCCACATACGATATTTGTAATCATGAATGCCTAATTCATCTAGATTGCTTTAAAAGAAAGTAATAAGTGAAATTATCTTGATATTTTCATGTCTTTATCTCCTTTTTGACTTAACAATTCATGTATTTTAGATTCCTCAAAATAACAAAATATTGTTGAACATGGGTTACACATGAAAATTGTATATGTTAAATATGTGTGTTTTATTATTTTCACAAAAAGTTGATTGGGTAATTTTGGACAAGATATAGCAAGGTAGGTGAAAATCAAATCAAATCAAATCAAATCCATAAAAGTAGGCAAACCTTCTTCATGGATTTGTTCCACCCATGTTGCAATTGTAAGGAATGGTCATGGACATGATTTAAACATTAAAATTCATGTGTATTCATAGCGAAAATTATAAGGGTAAAACACTAGTCGTTTTTATTTATTTTTTAATTGTCATTGTTCACCCTTCTTGTAAAAATGTAAGGTAAGTAAACATATGGATCAAAAACTTTAGATCAAAGCAAGCTTAAAATCTTCAAATGTTGTTCATTTTCATATGAAGTTCAAAGACATTTTGTGATGTTTCAATTGGTGCACATGTAGTCATTTATATTGCTCCAAATAGACAAGAAATGAAAAAGTTATGGCCTTTGGAGGTAGGGAGGTTTAGTTGGAAAAAAATCCAAACACTTTGTGATATTTAACCATGAAATTTACACCCTATAACCAAAACAATCCATTGCTTTTGTAAATGCACGCCACCTACCTTGTTCATAAAATGTTTCAAATCTAATGTTAGTTTGTTTTTCTTCTATTGTCATTCACATGACTTATGCAATCTATCTTACACCAAAATCATGAGCTATAGCTACATGTTAAAAATGATGTAAAAAAAACCTAAATTTTCTAATATCAATTCAAGCCAACATTGTCATGGATTTGTTCAAGGTTTTGTGACTAGGCTTATTTGCTTTCACATTTACTCAAGCTAAAGAAATTAAAGTTGCTTGTTCCTTTGTTCTACCAAATAGACTTGTTCTTCCTATTTGATCTTATTCATTTTGGTCCCAATTGTGTTTAGCTCCTACATTTTTTACTTCTCATGTCCATATGTTGCATGGTAGGTGTTGACGTTCCTCTTTGCATTCATGTTGTGTTGTTTCGTAAGTGATATGTTCTTAATCATGTTCATCATTTTTATTTTCCTAACCTTGGTCAATCATCTTCATCATATTGTCTTGCTTACTCCTTCCTTTTCCTAAACATGTTCCTATTACTCTTCTTTTTTATCATGTTCTTACTCTTTCCTTCTCGGTCGTTCCTCTTTTCAATCATGTTCATGTTCTTACTCCTCTCCATCTTGGTAGTTCCATTTATTAATTGTGCTCCTACTCTTTTCCTTCTAATTTTACTTTTTGACTATATTATTGATCTTTCCCCTTCTTGATTGTGTTTGTTTTCTTCTCCTTCTTAGGTGTAAACACATTAAACAAAGCCACAAGGTGTGTGGACAATGCTTAAAACTATAATTTTATATCTTTGAAAGATCACCAAAGGAGCCTAAGAAATTGGATTGTCAATTTCTTTTCCTTTTAAAATTTCATTACTTATAAAGTTTCATTGTTCAAAATTTGATGAAAATTGATAATGTTTTGAGAGTCCTTTTGCATGTTCAAAATAACTATGGACAATGGTTTTTTTTTTTTTTCCAAACATCCTTTTTCCTTATCAAATGTGCACCCTTCATTTTCAAAATTGGAGATAATTTTAACAGTGATGATTATGAAAGCAAAAGGACTTGAAAGCAATACAATTCATTTAAAAACACATTTGAACTTCTTTTTTCAAACATGGTTTTGACCTAAAATTTATGAATTTTGTAAATGTTTTTTTAAACAAAAGTTATTAATTTTTTTGTTATTTAAAAAATGGATGCATTATATATAAATGATATAGACCAATGTAGAATAAAAATTAATTATGTTTAAAACATAGTTATAAATTGGGTATGAAAAATGCAAAAATTAAAAAGATCGACCAACATAGGAATGCAATGTGTCAAATGTAATCCTTGGAAAAGACTTTAACCTTGGCACCTTTGGTTACTTTTACTATATTTGCACCTTCTTGGTGCTTCCCCTTCTTAATTATGTTTGTGATTTTCTTTTCCTTAAACTTAAGCATGTTTATTTTCGTGCTTTGTTGTAACACGTATATTTTATCCCCATCCCCCACCCCTCTCATTTTGCAAATGTTTATGTTAACTAGGGTGCAAATAAAAAAATACAACCCACTTAAGGTGTAACAATGTAACATATTTTTATTTTGAAACTTAATTAATTTTGAAAATGTTCGATGTATTTGTACAACAATGTTTTTAATATATCACGCAAACATTTGAAAGAAATTTAATGAGTATAGAATACCCAATTTAGCATTTTTAAAGTAATGTAACAATTTTTTTTATTCAATCTTATTTTCAAATGGCTTGCAATGCCTTGAAAATGACATAATCATGAACAATGATAATATATGTAGTTTTATAATAATATAGTGTGACAATTTTTGAAATATAAAAAAATTAAAAAAATTGTCATGTAGGCTTTTAAATCATGAATTTGAAATATTTTCCTTCCATAATCCATCATGTTATACCAAGTCAACTTGAGTATTCACCCATTGGTGTTGAACCAAAACACAAAGGAGGTCATTATGGGGTCATGTTTTTATGTTCCCATTTGATGGTGCAACTTGTCAAGAATATGTCTTATAGTTAACATTTGAGCTTTGCCCTTTTGTTTGACAACTTCGAATTTCAGAAGTGATTACCAAATTAATGCTTCAATGCCCTGATTCTTTGATTCTTAAACTTAGTTCAAAGTTATGATGGAATCGATCCCTTTTATCCCTAACAACTATTATAGACCAAACTCATATAAACTTTGTTCATGCACATGTTGAACTTAGTTGATATTTGTGTTGTTCACTTACCACATGTAAGGCATTAGTTGTTATTCTAAACCATTTTTATATAGTAAACCCCCTTTATAATCACACCTTTGGTGACCACTTTTTTTATGACACTAATGAATTGTGGTTTAAACATGTTATAGTCACATTCAATATAAACCTTTACAAAATTGTGACTATGGGCAAAAAAACCTTACAAAACAGCCCTTTTATGCTAGAATAAGGGTGCCAATTATTTAAATTTCCTACATGGGTTATCCTAAGATTTAATATGCATTATAACACTAAAAGAAAGTTGTGATTTTTGTTTGTTTTAATGTGATGATTTACATTGAGTTTGAGCTAGATTTTTTTAATTGAAATTTACTTTCTTGGCAAGTTCTCATATCTTTTGGTTGTTTGGACTAGAAAGTTATTGTTTTTTGTTTTTTCTTCAATTGGATTCATTGTTGTTAATTTGCACAACTTGAACACCAAGCAACACTAACATTGCCAAAGGGAACTATAATTTACAAAACCCTAATATTTGCCCTAGATTTCCCCCATTATAATCACATTTACAAAATAAACTTTGCAAATATTTTGTGTTACTACTGAATGTGATAATGATTCTAAAAAATAGTGTTTCTTACTAAAATGGATGGTTATCAAAAAATATGTGACATAAACAAGCGTGACTAAAATGAGCATGATTATAAAAAGGGTTTACTATACATATTTGTTGATTTCTTTATACGCCTTATTTATACTATTGTCATGATTCTAGAACCTTTAGCTCATGATCATGAAATGGGTCCAAGAGCAAAGCCCATATGCAAAGGGAAGGGAACATATTCCCACATGAAGTGGGAAGCCCCTAGGAGTTAAGGGGAGGCTCCTTAGGACTCCTAGATGAGCTTCTAGTTTGGGAGTTGGGACTACCCAAGAATCCTTAATGTTTAGATAGAAATTTGTGGGATCAAATCATTTTAAAATAAAATCATCTTTAGTTCCACAAGGACTATTAGAATGTTAATCACTATAAGGTTTTGACACATATTCACATAGTACAAATGTATAGTATTTAACTCATCATTATGGTCATTTGTAGTAGCTACATAATTAATTATTCCTTTTATATTAAATAACTATGCAACAAATTGTTCCCCCCATTGTTAATTGTGATCAAGTCCATTATTTGATATGTCATCTTCCTCATCTTGTTTGTTTTTTGTTTTTTTTTCCTTGTTGTGTAAATTTGAGAGGGCCGAGTCTTCTCATCCATTACCTTAGGATTGAGAGGCCATATTCAATAACACTAAACCCTAATTTGATGTTGTGTTTAGTTAATGATTAATCGAACAACTTATCTACCCAACTAACTAAAGTATTCTTATTTAGTTCGTTATAATTATTTCTAACCATTGCTCCACCTTTTTATTTTTTGAATCTTGTTTTGAAAGGTTTGAAGGAAGATTCATCAAGGGTTTAGAGAACATGTGAGGTGTGAAAAGGCAAAGTGATGGTCTTTAAACTAAATTGTTGTGCCTATTTTATTTCCTCTATGGGAACATGAACCATGCCCATCAAAAATTAATAAATGACATGGTTAGAAAATTTCCATTTAGAACAAACCTTTTGAAAAAGAACATTTGAATTTTGTGAATGAAAAACATTTCACCCAAATTGTTTCTTACATTACCATATATGTTTCTAGTTTGTAAAATTTGATGAAGTCATCCCATAAACTTTCACCTTTGAAAATGTAAATCCTTGGCCAAACCCCACCACTTACATTTATCACACAATTTATAATTAACCATTCCCAATATTTGGAGATAGTGTTGTAAACTTGATTTGAACATCTTTTGGCTAGAACCTTTGTATTTAATTGTTTACTTGCTTTGATTTTTGTTTTAGGGTGTAAATTGGATGTAAAGAACTAACTACCTTAAGGATTATGTTCTTACATGTCCTTAACAATAAATGTTTTTTTTTGAATATGCTTAAAATATGATTTAAAAATAAGAAAATATTTAATTAAAAATTAATTATGATTTTAAAATGTTACATTATACTATAATGTAAAGGTGTACATAAAAAATTTCCTATGATAATGTCATTTTCAAATCTTTTTAACATTTAAAAAAAATTAAATAATGAAAAACATTGGTTACATTGTTTAATTATTTTTTTGAGTATTCCATAGTCATTATATTTATTTATTTTAAAATCATATGTTCCCATAATACTTCAAGAATATTGTTGTAGAAGTTTATTTGAAACTTTCAACATCAATTTAGGTAACAATTACCATAATGCAAATTAAGCAATGTTTACGTCTTTAAGTGGCTCCTTATACCCAATTTGCACCCTTCATATTAATTGTAAATATGATTTGCGTTGTATTTGTGTTGCGTGTACAATAATTAAGTGTTGGTAGAATGAATTTTAGGAGGAAATGTTAGTCAAACCTTGTATTATGTGAAGTTCAAATCCTTTTGCTTGTGGAATGTTCAATCTTAGGTGTTTATGTGTGAATCAATACCATTAGCTAGTATACCATTTCGAAATGATGTTGGCTTGGCTTGTGTGAGTTTTGCCACCTCCATCTTGAATTGTTGCAAGGTTATTCACAATATGCATCCTTACATAGCTAAGGTTCAAACAACTATGTTTGCATGTTTTTTTCTACTAGCAAACATGCTAGCCCTATTTTCCATACATCTTGTCTTGTCATTTAAATGGTTTGAAAGGGATTTTAAGGGTATTTTCCATATCACCTACTTGCCTTCCTCAATGAACATGTCCTATCCATTACATCCATTGCTTTTTTTAATGATTCATTTGTTCATTTTCTTTTCTCATTTATTGCAATGGCTTTATTAATCCTTTACCACCTTGTTTGATTCAAATTGGACATTTAAAAAAATTTAGTACTAGTTGGTTTAGCATGCCATTTTGTCACTTGCAAAGCACATTCAATGTCATGGTTGACACAAGCTTCCTAGCCCTGGCCTTCAACGAGTAGGTGGTGTGTGTTCTATCATAATGAAAGGTATACCACTTATCCTTCATGTTGTCAACCCATAAAAATAAAATTATGGTAGGTCTAGGCATCTTAAAAATGCATGCGACTCTAATACTTTCATGTTAGAAATTAAGGTGGAGAAGTTTGAAAAGTCCTCCCACATTAAATTGATATATGTATTATTGTTGTGCAAAATGTGAATGTCAATATCATCATGTGATTCAAATTAAAGCTTGTTGAAATCTGCATTATTTGAACTTCTTACCTTAAAATGTGGAATTACATATTTTTAACTTATTGGTAGTAATGTGAACCTTTGCACTTCTCATTGTATACCTTGTCAAAGTAAGGAGTTATAATCTCTTCTTTTATGTTCAAGACAAATTTTTATATTCTTTCACATTTAATTTTAGATTTTATTGCAAATTTTTTACACCTTTTACTCTTAGGTTTAATTTGCAATCCTTTATTTTAACTTTGCAAACTATTACACTAAAAATTAGAATTTCTAAAAACAATTGGACTTCATATCTCACATTTGTGATAGAGAGGACATGCTAAAAGAACACATAGGAAGAATAGAAAAGTTGATGTTTAATTGTATTCAAATTTGCCCCAATTGCTTGTGAATGTGTTGTTTTGTTTTAGCTGGAATGCACCATGCCCAACGTATGGGGGAATTTGCAAAGTGTGCCTTTTAAACTAATAAATCTCTCAATCTTCAATATCCAAAGTTAAAGCTTTTTGCTACTATGTTTAACTGCCTTGGTTCACATTTGTGCATTGGAGCATAGTTAAGGTTTTTGCACATTTATGTTTAATTGCCTTCTGTTTAATGGGAGCTCTCAACCCCATCTCCAAATGACACCTTTGCACAAGTTGCATAGGTTTATTTAAATTTGCCCCAAAACCCACCCGTAATCAAATATTAAAAGAGGCCTAGTTGTACACAATTTTGTGTTCACTTCAACCCCAATCACCAAACATTTTTTTCTTAAAGGTGGGCAATTGTTTTTCATACTTGCCCAAATTTGCATTCATAACCAAACATGTCATCTCTATATAGGCATTTGGTCATATTGTGGTTCAAAAATATTTCCTATTGTTTTTTAATGTTTACAGGGTGAACAAGGATTGTCTATATTTGTTTAAGTGCTAGCAACCAACTTGTATCTTGTTTTATATCATTTACTTGAATGGGATGTGATTCATGGAAGTTGTGACAATGAAGGCGCAAGTTATTAAGGAGCGAAGTTTTTGGGATAGAACTTAGTTAGTTGTTTTGTTTTAATGTGTGTGTGGTTACAAAGACCTTGAAATTGGAGTTGGACCAATGGAAAGTAGGATGTTGAGAAGCTAAACATCAATTTTCCTAATTTTGTACTAGAAAAGAAGGCTTCAGGTCATAGAGGTGTTGTTTTAAATGTTTTATTTTCTTGGCTTTTGCACATTGAAGGGAAGAATGCCCTTGTGTGAGAATTTTCTACTCATGCATTAGTCTTTATAGTTTTTGATGCATATGATGTCCTTAGGTCAAAATTGTTGACGATTGTTTTACAATGATCAACTCTAACATTGTAATTTTTACATTATATTCTTATATATATATGTGTGTGTGTGTGTGCTCATAGTAGACTTCATGTGTTGTATAATGAATGATGGTGCTATGCCCCTCTTTTTGGTTACAATACGTGTTGGTTTGAACGGTGGCTAGGTCATGCTTGATTGGTTATTGATGCAAATATGCACTATTGAAGCATGCCATTGGTGTTGGGCCTTCTTACCCTACAAGACAACCAAGGAAACAATTAAGCTATATGTGAAGTATGCGTGTTATCTTTACCTCATGATGCATTCCCAAGGTTGCTAGCTCCAAAATTTCCAGACCACGAGAATTCCCATAAAATGTCAACCTACATGTTCCCATCCTGCTTCTCCTTTACACCCAAAAGGAATAGAGGATTATTCAAATAGGCCTAATCTGGGCCCTCAGGTGGTAAAGGTTAAACATTACCTTGGTAACAACTAGTGGGTAGGGTGGTTCGAAAATATTATTGAAAGGCAGGTAATGAAACACCATTGGAATTTGGGAAACCTCATGAACATGAAGGAATAGATGTGAAGAACACGAACACGGCCATGGAATAGAGGGAACCAGGTCTACTGTTGTGTGTTCTACTGATATATAAGGTGCAACCTGGGTATGTGATATTGGTATGTATATGGGCATTGAATAACATATGAGTCGAGTATGACCTGAGACAATACCAGCTTTATACCAGTATCCATCTGGGATAGGACCTGAGATAATATTACGTATATACTTGTCTCATACCATTACTAATATCATGTTTATAATTTATACCTGTCGCATGCCAGGAAAAAATCAGCCTTGGACCTAATATTAATACCAGACTTACATGAAAGTCTTTTAAAAAGTGTCCAATATTAGTACATGCTAAATATTAAACAAAGTGCACAAGTATTGTGCTAGAACTTTATCTTTTAAAGAGCTATTCCACATTGAATTATTAGTTCTTTCAAGATAACTAAGAAAACAAATTCAAACCATCAAATCCAGCAATCCCATTGGCTTGAAAAAATAAATCTTTGAGCCTACACACAACCTTATTATGTTGAAAATAATGATCCATTCTTTAGCACTTTCATTGGTCCTCTAAAATTTCCACAAACTTACCAAGCCCTATTACACATTTAATTGTTAGTTCACTCAAGATAACTAGGAAAAATAAATTCAGACCACCAAATCCAGCAATTTCATTGACGATAACATTTTTTTTGGGCACACTTACACAAAAGCCTATTCAACACCCATGGTATGTTAGTACACTAATATTATACTCTTAAGCCCCCCCCCCCCCCCCCCCCACCCGCCCCCCCCACCCTCCAACTCCTTAATAAACCATCGAAAACAATATACCCCACAACACACACACCCCCCACCCCAACACCACCACACGACCCAAT